>Ga0265296_1001153_pt1 | contig 32216 bp, 36 predicted proteins | sample MunlanPumphouse1_FD_189073 | JGI IMG/M metagenome (GOLD analysis project Ga0265296, IMG submission 189073) | Groundwater microbial communities from a municipal landfill in Southern Ontario, Canada - Pumphouse #1 | ecosystem: Environmental > Aquatic > Deep subsurface > Groundwater | place...
CGGTCTGGCGGGCAAGGCGCGTGGCGGCGGGCGCCGGGGCGGCCCCGGCGTTTGCGGCGCCGGCTCCGGCGAGGAGGGCGCCCGCGGGCAAGGTCGAAAGGAAGGTGCGGCGGCGCATGGACGGCTCCCTGGACTGAGGGAAGGGACCCTAGCGCGTTCGGCGACGGTGTGAAGCGTCGGGACTTCTTCGTCGTCTACTTGCGCTGTAGGAAGCGAGTATGACCGTCGTCGCCGCCTATCTCTACGCCCACGGAAAACGCGTCCGGCCCGTGGCGATCGACGAACGCGTCCACTGTCCGGAGGACAAGTCCCAATTCGTCTGGATCGGGGTCACCGACCCCACGCCGGAGGAGCTGCGAACCCTGCAGACGACCTACGGCCTGCATCCGCTGGCGGTCGAGGACGCCGCCAAGGGTGACCAGCTGCCCAAGCTCGACATCTACGGCGACCAGCTGTTCATCGTCGCCCGCACCGCCTGGCTTGCCGAGGGCCAGATTCACTACGGCGAGACCGCCGTGTTCGTCGGCCACAGCCACATCATCAGCGTCCGACACGCGTCCAGCCGCGGGCATACCGCCCTGCGCGCGCATCTCGAGGCGTCGCCGGCGCTGTTGGGCCAGGGGGTCGACTATGTGCTGCACGCCATCCTCGACTTCGTGGTCGACGGCTACATCCCCATCGGCGAAGCGCTGGAAGAAGAGGTGCTGGCCATGGAGCATCGGACGCTGGACCATTTTCTGGCCCGCAGCGAGATCAACCGCATCTTCGAGATTCGTCGCGAATTGATCCGTTTCCAGCGCGTGCTGATCCCGACAACGGAGGTGGTGGGGAAATTCATCCGCCTCGACCTGCCGTGCATCGACGCCGAGGCGCGGCCCTATTTCAACGACGTTCTCGACCATGTCCGGCGGGTGCAGGCCATGGTCGACAGCCTGCGCGAGGTCCTGACCTCGGTGTTCGAATTCAGCAATCTGCTGGAACAGCAGCGCACCGGCGCCATCACCCGGCAACTGGCCGCCTGGGCGGCGATTCTGGCCGTGCCAACGGCGATCGCCGGCGTCTACGGGATGAATTTCGACTATATGCCGGAGCTGCGCAGCCCCTACGGCTATCCCGCCGTTCTCGGCGGCATCGCCTTGATCTGCGGCCTGTTGTACCGGCGGTTCAAGCGGGCGCGCTGGCTTTGATCATCCCCCCAGATCCAGCGAATAGCCCGCCGAGCGCACTGTGCGGATCGGGTTGACCGTGCCCTCGACGTTCAGGGCCTTGCGCAGGCGGCCGACGTGGACGTCGACGGTGCGGGCCTCGACATAGACGTCCGAGCCCCAGACCGCGTCCAGCAGCTGTTCGCGGCTGAACACCCGGCCCGGGTGCTGCATCAGATGATCCAGCAGGCGGAATTCGGTGGGGCCGAGGTGGATTTCGTTGCCGGCGCGGCGGACGCGGTGGGCGACGCGGTCGATGACGATGTCGCCGTGGTTGATGCGGTCGTCGGCCAGACCCGGGCGGATGCGGCGCAGAACGGCGCGGATGCGGGCGATCAGCTCGCTCATCGAGAAGGGCTTGGTCAGATAGTCGTCGGCGCCGGTGTCGAGGCCGCGGATGCGGTCGCTCTCCTCGCCGCGGGCGGTCAGCATGATGATCGGCAGGTTGCGGGTCTCGGCCCGGCCGCGGATGCGGCGGCAGACCTCGATGCCGGACAGTTTGGGCAGCATCCAGTCCAGCAGGACCAGGTCGGGCAGGCGCTCGTCGATCTGGAGCATGCCCTCCTCGCCGTCGGCGGCGACGACGACGCGATAGCCCTCCTTTTCGAGATTGTACGAGAGCAAGGTCGCCAGGGCGTCCTCGTCTTCCATCACCAGGATATAAGGCTGCACGTCGAACTCTCCGGTCAGGCGGTCGTCGTCGGGTCAGTGTCGGCGGTCGGCGCGAGCGGGTCGGGATTCCAGCGGGGGCGTTCGCCGGTGAATTCCTGGCCCGTGATCTCGTAGTAGATGGTTTCGGCGATGTTGGTGGCGTGGTCCCCGATGCGCTCGAGGTTCTTGGCCATGAACAGCAGGTGGGTGCCCGCCGTGATCGTGCGCGGGTCGCCCATCATGTAGGTCAGCAGTTCGCGGAACAGGGCGTTGTAGTGCTCGTCGACCTCGTCGTCGGTGTTCCAGACGGCGATGGCGCCGTCGACCTCGGCGGCGGCATAGGCGTCCAGCACGTCGCGCAGGCGCATCGACACCAGCTTGCCCATGCGTTCGATCGACCGGGTCAGGGGCGGCATGGGGTCGCCCTCGGCCAGGATCAGGCCGCGCTTGGCGATGTTCTTGGCCAGATCGCCGGTGCGCTCCAGATCGACCGCCAGCTTCATCGAGGCGAGGGCGCGGCGCAGGTCGGAGGCGACGGGCTGGCGCAGGGCGATCAGGCGGATGGCCTTGCGCTCGATGTCGCGATGCATGGCGTCGAGCTTGGCGTCGCGATCGACCACGGCGCGGGCCAGGGCGATGTCGCGGCGGGCGACGCTGTCGACGGCGTCGGCGACCTGGGCCTCGGCCAGACCACCCATGCGGGCGACCTCGGCGGTCAGCTGGTTCAGTTCGTCGCCATAGGCCTTGACGGTGTGCTGGTTCATCAGCCGAATCGTCCGGTGATGTAGTCCAGCGTGCGCCGCTCGCGCGGGTTGGTGAAGATGTCTTCGGTGTCGCCCGTCTCGATCAGGCGGCCCATGTGGAAGAAGGCGGTGCGCTGGCTGACCCGCGCGGCCTGGGCCATCGAATGGGTGACGATGACGATGCAGTAGCGCTCGCGCAGCTCGTCGATCAGCTCCTCGATCTTGGCGGTGGCGATCGGGTCCAGGGCCGAGCAGGGCTCGTCCATCAGGATGACCTCGGGCTCGACGGCGATGGCGCGGGCGATGACGAGGCGCTGCTGCTGGCCGCCCGACAGGCCGGTGCCCGGCGAATGCAGGCGGTCGGCGACCTCTTCCCACAGGCCGGCGCGCTTCAGCGAGGCCTCGACCACGACGTCGAGTTCGGCCCTCGACGTGGCCAGGCCATGGATGCGGGGGCCGTAGGCGACGTTCTCGTAGATGGTCTTGGGGAAGGGGTTGGGCTTCTGGAACACCATGCCGACGCGGGCGCGCAGCAGCACGGGATCGACAGACTTCGCATTGATGTCCTCGCCGTCCATTTCGATGCGGCCTGTGACCTTGCAGCCCGGAATGGTGTCGTTCATGCGGTTCATGGTCCGCAGGAAGGTGGACTTGCCGCAGCCGGACGGGCCGATCAGGGCGGTGACGGTCTTGTCCGGGATGTCCAGCGAGACGTCATGGAGCGCCTGTTTGCCGCTGTAGAAGACCGAGACGTCGCGCGCGGCGATCTTGGTCGGGCCGACCGGGCCCGAGCTGTGCACCACCGGCGGCGCGGCCATGAGCGGCGTTTCGGCGGGCGCGCCGCCCTCGACGCCGTCAGGGGCGCGGAAGAGGTTGAATTTCATCGGGCTACCACCGGCGTTCGAAGCGCCGGCGCAGGAAGATGGCGGCGGCGTTCATGACGATCATGAAGGCGAGAAGGACAAGGATGGCCGCGGCCGTGCGCTCGTGGAAGGCGCGCTCGGAGGCGTTTTCCCAGATGTAGACGAGCGAGGGCAGGGCGCCGGTCGGCTCGCCCAGGCCGTGCGGAATGCCCGGAATGAAGCTGACCATGCCGATCAGCAGCAGGGGGGCGGTCTCGCCGAGGGCGTGGGCCATGGAGATGATGGCGCCGGTCATGACGCCCGGCATGGCCAGCGGCAGGGTGTGATGGAAGACCGTCTGGGTCTTCGACGCGCCCATGGCCAGGGCGGCTTCGCGGATCGAGGGCGGCACCGCCTTCAGCGACGACCGCGTGGCGATGATGATGGTGGGCAGGGCCATCAGGGCCAGGACCAGGCCGCCGACCAGCGGGCTGGCGCGCGGCAGATGCATCCAGTTGATGAACAGGGCCAGACCCAGCAGGCCGTAGATGATCGACGGCACGGCGGCGAGGTTGTTGATATTGACCTCGATCAGGTCGGTGATCCGGCCGCGCGGGGCGAATTCTTCCAGATACAGGGCCGCGCCCACGCCCAGCGGGATGGCGATGAAGGCGGTCACCAGCAGCATCAGGGCCGAGCCGACCACGGCGCCCAGCACCCCGGCCAGTTCGGGTTCGGTGGAGTCGCCCCGGGTGAACAGGCCGCTGTTGAAGTGGGCGGCGACGAGGCCCGAAGTCTTCATCCGGTCCAGCCAGCCGATCTGTTCGTCGCTGAGGCGGCGCTGGTCGGCGGGGGTGTCGAGCGAAATCTCGCCCTTGAAATACAGGTCGGCGTCGTCGGACGCCGGCGCGGCGATCGGCACGGTCTGGCCGATCAGGTTCGGATTGGCCTGGATGCGGGCGGCGGCGGCGAACTTCAATTCGGACGAGAACAGGCCGCGCATGGCGGCGGCTTTCAAGCCCTGGGCGTCGTCGGCGACGCCCATGCGCGCCAGCTGCTGCTCGGCGACCAGCAGTTCGAAATTCGTGCCCTGCGGATAGGCGCGGTCGACGCGGGCCGGGTCCATGTAGACGGGCACGGTGACGGTGTGGGTGTAGAAGGCCGTGTGGCCCTGTTCGATGATGCGGCCCAGCAGCAGCAGCAGGAAGCCGACCGCGACGCCGATGGCCAGCAGGCCGTACAGCCTGAACCGGCCCTCGCGGGCGTAGCGGCGCTTCAGCCCCGCGCGGAGGCGCTCGGCGCGAACCTCGGGTGTGACGGTCGCGTCAGTCATACTGCTGCCGATAGGTCTGGACGATGCGCTGGGCGACGATGTTCAGGGCCAGGGTCACCAGGAACAGGGTCAGGCCGAGGCCGAAGGCGGACAGGGTCTTGGTGCTGTTGAACTCCTGGTCGCCGGTCAGCAGGGTGACGATCTGGACGGTCACGGTGGTGACGGTGTCCAGCGGGTTCAGGGTCAGGCGCGCGGCGAGGCCGGCGGCCATGGTCACGATCATGGTTTCGCCGATGGCCCGCGACATGGCCAGCAGCATGGCGCCGGCGACGCCGGGCAGGGCCGCGGGCAGCAGCACCCGCTTCACCGTCTCCGACTTCGTCGCGCCCATGGCGTAGGAGCCGTCGCGCAGCGACTGGGGCACGGCGTTGATGATGTCGTCCGACAGGGAGCTGACGAAGGGGATCAGCATGATGCCCATGACCATGCCGGCGACCAGGGCCATCTGGTTCTGAACCACCATCAGATACTGGCCGAGCCCGTCCAGCGGACCGCCGGCCAGCAGGGCGCCGGCGCCGTTGAAGAAGCCGCGGAACGCCGGTCCCACGGTCAGGGCGGCGAAGAAGCCGTAGACGACGGTCGGCACGCCGGCCAGAATCTCGAGCACCGGCTTGATCACGGCGCGGAAGGTCGGCCCGGCGTATTCCGACAGATAGATGGCCGAGAACAGGCCCACGGGCGCGGCCACGGCCATGGCGATCAGCATGATCAGGAAGGTGCCGGCGAACAGGGGCAGGGCCCCGAAGGCGCCGGTCGATCCGACCTGGTCGGCGCGAATGGCCGTCTGCGGGCTCCACTGGGTTCCGAACAGGAATTCGGCGATCGGCACCGAGGCGAAGAACCGCATCGAATCATAGACCAGCGAGGCGATGATGCCGACGGTGGTCAGGATGGCCACGGCCGAGCATACGAACAGCACGCCGACGATCCAGCCCTCCACGCGGTTGCGGGCGCGCATGCCGGGGCGGATCTGGCCGAAGACGAACAGGGCGCCGAGCAGGCCGGCGAGGATGGCGGCGACGCCGGAGCCGATCCGCAGCATCAGGGCGATGCGCGCGGCGCGCTGGCCCTCGGCCGGCAGCAGTTCGGCGTAGGGCGCGGGCCAGATCTGCGCCGCCGGACGGCCGGCGCCGACCGCGCGGGCGTCGGCGAAGAAGGCTTCGCGGCGGAAGGGTTCGAGCTGCTGCACGACCTCGGGCGCGCCCGAGGCGGTCAGCGACTGCTCGACCGGGCCGGAAAAGACGCTGGCCGCGATCAGGATCACGAGCGCCGGGACGACCGTCCAGATCAGGGCGTAGGCGCCGTGCTGGCCGGGGCGGGAATGGGGCCGCTGGCCCTCACCGCGCCGACGCGCCAGCCCCCGGCCGCCGATATAGGCGGCGACGGCTGCGGCGATCAGGATCGGCAGGAAGAGCCAGGTCATGGATGTCCGGGACAGCGGGAATCGGAACGCACGGTCTCCCGGACGCCCCGCCGCGATAACTGCCCCGGAATGGTCAGCGGATTACGACGGGTGAGTGACAGTTCTGTTACGCTGCCGGGCTCCGCGACGCGGCCCTGTCATGCGACCGTCGTGTTGCGGGGGACGGCGACGGGGAAATAGGCTGTGAATACCGCGCCATGCCCCGGCGCGCTCTCGACGGTCAGCCCGCCGCGATGGCGGTTGACGATGTGTTTGACGATGGCCAGGCCGAGGCCCGTGCCCTGGCGTTCGCCGCTCTTCTGGCCTTCGACGCGGTAGAATCGCTCGGTCAGCCGGGGCAGGTGTTCGCGCGCCAGGCCGGGGCCGTGGTCGCGTACGGCGACGGCGGCGTAGCGCTGGCCGGTCTCGCGGTCGGGCGTGACCAGCGGCAGCCGCGTCGCGCCCTCGCCCCGATTGCCGCCGGACCAGGGGGCGGAGGCCTCGTCCAGGGTGATGTCGGGCCGGATGACGATCTCGACCGCGCCGCCCGCGGGCGAATATTTGATGGCGTTGTCGACCAGATTCTGGACCACCTGCAGGATTTCGTCGCGGTCTCCGCTCACCGGCGCGCTCGATCCCCGGTCCTGCAGATGGACGGCGACGCCGCGATCCGCCGACAGCACGCTGACGGCGTCGACCACATCGGCGGCGGCGCGCGCCAGATCGACCCGGCCGGCGGGCGGGATGTGTTCGTTCAGTTCGATCCGGCTGAGCGACAGCAGGTCGGCGACCAGCCGGCTCATCCGGTCGGCCTGGGTCGCCATGATATCGAGGAATTTGTCGCGCGCCTTGGGGTCGTCGCGCGCGTGGCCCTTGAGCGTCTCGATGAAGCCGGACAGGGACGCCAGCGGCGTCTTGAGTTCGTGGCTGGCGTTGGCGAGGAAATCGACCCGCATCATCTCCATGCGCCGCACGTCGGTCTCGTCGCGCAGGACCAGCAGGGCCAGGGTCCGGTCGTCGGATGAGGGCAGGGGACGGGTCAGGGCGCGCCAGTGCCGCGTCTGGGCGCCGACGCCGCCATAGTCGGTGGTGCGGGTCAGCCCGCCGAACAGGGCCTCGTCCACCGCCTCGAGCACCGCCGGATCACGCAGCACCGGCACCAGCAGGGCCCCCTCGGTCTGGATGCGCAACAGGTCGCGCGCCGCGGTGTTGGCCAGGACGATGCGGCGGCCCGCGATATCGTCGGCCTCGCCGCCGGACACCACCAGCACCGGATCGGCCAGGGCCTCGAAGACGTTGTCGAGCATGGCCCGGTCAGAGGGGGGCTCGGCGGCTTCCGCCGCATCCACCAGACCCGTCTCGACCTTCGGCCGACGGTGGATCATCCAGGTCGCCAGACCGACCAGGACCGCGGCGCCGAACAGCCAGCCAGCCGCCGCCGGTTGAAGAACGGCCGCGCCGATCAGGACGACGATCGCGATGCCGGCGCTGGCGCCGACCGTCCACAGCCGGGACCCGGTCTGCGGCGCGACGGGAGAGGATGACACTTCGTAGGGCATTCACGCTTTCGCTGGCGCGGGTGACTCGCAGATGGAACATGACACGGAATTCATGACAGCGGCGCGTTGATGAGGCTTACGACGGGTTGTCAAACGTCCTTTACACACCTATCCCTGACAGCGACGGTTTGAGTTCGGCGGAGGGGACCATGGCGGCGGCATTGACGCTGGACGGCGTGAGCAAGCGATACGGCGAGTTTCAGGCCGTGAAGGACCTGAGCTTCGAGGTCGAGAAGGGCACGATCTGCGGTTTCCTCGGTCCCAACGGGGCCGGCAAGACCTCGACCATCCGCATGATCCTGGGCCTGCAGGGCGTCTCAGCGGGCCGGATCGTCATCCTCGGCGCCGACGACGGGCGCAAGGTGCGCGACCGCATCGGCTTCCTGCCGGAGGAGCGCGGCCTCTACAAGAAGATGACGCCGGTGGACGCCATCGCCTTCTTCGGCTCGCTGAAGGGCCTGCCGATCGGCGAGGGCCGCCGGCGCGCGAGGGAGATGCTGGACGCCCAGGGGCTGGGCGCCTCGAAGCGCAAGAAGATGAAGGAGCTGTCCAAGGGGATGGCCCAGAAGGTCCAGCTGATCGCCGCGGTGGTGCATCGGCCCGAATTCGTCATTCTCGACGAGCCCTTCTCGGGGCTGGACCCCGTCAATCAGCAGGGGCTGGAAGCGGTGATCCGCGGCCTGGCGGCGGACGGCGCGACGGTGCTGTTCTCGACCCATGTGATGCAGCACGCCGAGCGGCTGTGCGACAAGGTCGTGCTGCTGGCCCGCGGCCAGAAGGCGTTCGAGGGCACGGTGACCGAGGCGCGCGCGACCTCGAAGCGGTTCCTCGAGCTGGAAGGCGCGATCGAGGCGGCCGAGGCGGCGGCCCTGCCGGGCGTCACCGGCGTCGAGGTGGTGTCGGAGATCGACGGGGTGCGGGTGCTGAAGGCGGCGCTCGGCCAGGGCGGCAAGGGGCAGGAGGCTCTGCGGGCCGCCTTCCTCGGCGGACTGGACGTGCGGCGCTTCGAGCTGCGCGAGCCCAGCCTGCATGACGCCTTCATCGGCCTGACGGGCGACAATCCCGACGTCGACCAATCCACGAAAGCCGCGGAGGCCGCCCGATGAACCGCACCCTGCTGATCGCGCGCCGTGAATACGGCGCCTACGCCCGCACCGTCGGCTTCTGGCTGTCGCTGCTGGCCTTCCCGCTGTTCGCGGTGCTGGGCGGGGCGGTGCCGCTGATGATCCGCTCCTCGGAGCCCGTGCGGGCTGTGGCCATCGTGGAAGAGGGACCCCAGGCGTCCGGCCTCGCGGCGGCGGTGCGGGATTCCCTGCGCAACGACGCCGAACGGCGCGACGCCCGCGCCCGGGAAACCGCCGAAAAGGCCGCCGCCTCGACCGGCGCACCGGCCGGTCCCGGCGTGGCCGAGGGGGCGATGGCCGGTCTGTCGCGGCCGAAGATGCGGCTGGTCGCGACGCCGACGGATATTTCCACATTGCCGGCGGGGCCGGAGCAGGACGCCGCCGTGCGTCGCCATCTGACCGACGAGACGCCCAAGGAGCAAAGGCTGGACGCCGTGGTCTTCCTCAACCGGGCGGACGGCAAGCCGACGGCGCGGGTCTGGACCGCGCGGGCCACCGACGACACGGTCGAGGACTTCATCCGCGAAGCGCTCAACTCGGCCAACCGCAAGGCGGTGTTCGAGAGCGCCGGCATCGACCCGGGCGTGGTCGACCAGACCGAGGCCTTCCGCGCCGACGTCAGCGTCTTCTCGCCCAAATCCGCCAGCGGGGGAGAGGTGTCGTTCCGCGACAAGCTGCCGGCCATCATCGGCCTGGCCTCGGGCTTCCTGCTGTGGTCGCTGATCATCACCGGGGCCTCGATCCTGCTGAACAGCGTGATGGAGGAGAAGTCGAACAAGATCCTCGAGGTGTTGCTCTCCTCGGCCTCGGCGACCGAGATCCTGACCGGCAAGGTGCTGGGCGTGGCCCTGCTGACGCTGACGGTGCTGGCGGCCTGGGGCGGGATCGGCGCGGCGGCGCTGTTCTGGTTCGCGCCGGAGCAGGGCGGCATGGTCGGCGACATCCTGCTGAGCGGGGGGATGCTGGCCTGGTTCGGCGCCTTCATGCTGGGCGGCTATCTGATGTATGCGGTCCTGTTCGCGGCCATCGGCGCCTTCTGCGAGACGCCGCGCGACGCCCAGACCCTGATGGGGCCGATCATGATGATCCTCGTCATTCCGATGATCACCATGCAGATGGCGCTGCAGACGCCGGATGCGCCGGTGGTGCGGATCATGTCGTGGATCCCGTTCTTCACGCCGTTCCTGATGATCGCCCGCATGCCCAGCGATCCGCCGCTGATCGAGGTGATCGGCGCCATGGCGGGGATGTTCGCCTTCGCCCTGCTGATGGTGTGGATCGCGGGCCGCGCGTTCCGGGCCGGCGCGCTGTCGGACGTGAAGCTGAGCTGGAAGGCCTTCGCCGGCGCGGTGAGGGGCGGGCGGTAGGATCGGCTTTCACCTCTCCATCGGCGAAGGCCGATGGGGAGGACAGGCGGGCCGAAGGCCGCCAGGAGGGGGCAGCGCCGGCCGGGGGGATTTGTTCACCGGCGACCGCCAGCGTCGCCCCCTCCTGATCGCTGCGCGATCTGTCCTCCCCATTCGCCTTCGCGAATGGGGAGGTGAAAGAAAAGGGCCGCTCCGGTTTCCCGGGGCGGCCTTTTGATCTTCAGTTCGAAACGTCGGCTTAGCCGCGGCTCGGACCGCCCACGCCCGGCACGCGGGGCTTCGGCGGCGGCAGCAGGCCTTCGCGCTGCATGCGCTTGCGGGCCAGCTTGCGGGCGCGGCGCACGGCCTCGGCCTTCTGGCGGGCGCGCTTCTCCGAGGGCTTCTCGTAGTGCACGTGGCGCTTCATCTCGCGGAAGCTGCCTTCGCGCTGCATTTTCTTCTTGAGGGCCTTGAGCGCTTGATCGACGTTATTATCGCGAACGAAAATCTGTACCAGGTTGAACTCTCCTTTGGCCGCCCGCCGCGCACCTCGAAAGGGAGACGGGCAGACAAATAAAATCGTCTTCCGCAGACAGGGTCCGCGGATGAAGGCGGGCTGATACACGTTCGGCCCCGTCCTGTCCAGATCGTCGCGCCTCAATCTGAAGGGTCGAAACGCCCGGCTGACGGGGATATGCTGCCGACATGACCGATGCGCCACACCTGTCGAACGAGACTCCCGAGGGCGAGGCTCTCGAAGCCGACTGGGGCGACCGGATGGAGCAGTCCGTGCTGGACGCCGCCGTGCGCCTGGCCCCCGCCCTGGGCTGGAACAGCCGGATGACGCGGCGCGCCTGCGCCGAAAACGGCCTGTCGCCCGGCGACGAGGAGCTGTTGCTGCCCAACGGCGCGCGCGACCTGGCGGCCCTGCTGTCGCGCCGGCACGACGACCGGGCCCTGGCGGTTCTGGCCGGGATCGATGCGAAGGCGCTGAAGATGCGCGAGCGAATCGCCCGCGCCGTCTCGGCCCGGATGGAGGCCGGCGCCGCCGATCTGGAGGCCACGCGCCGCTGCGCCGCCTTCCTGGCCCTGCCGACCAACGCTGATCTGGGCCTGAAGCTGGCGTGGGAGAGCGCCGACCACCTGTGGACCTGGGCCGGGGACACGGCGACCGACTGGAACCACTATTCCAAGCGCGCCATCCTGTCCGGCATCCTGATCCCGGCCCTGACGATGCGCTGGTTCGACGGCCGCGACGCCGCCGAGGCCTTCGTCGCCGCCCGGATCGAGAACGTCATGAGCTTCGAGAAGTGGAAGGCCGGCAAGGATTTCGACGCCCCGCTGCGCAAGGTCACGGATGTGCTGAGCCGGATGCGGTACGGGGCGAAGGCGGAGTAACGCCCCTCTCCCTTTGGGAGAGGGGGCCGCGACATGGAGACTCTCGCCCCTTACGACCCGCCCTTCTGAGGACAGGAATCCGCTACTTTCGCCCCCACTGGACCGGCGTATCCGCTGCCTGAAGTCGGCTTGCGACCGTTTCTGACGCAGGCATGTGCAAAATAGCGAAATGCCCGCCGGGCCTGGTCTTTGACACTGTCCACCCTGCCGCCGCGCGCCCTCGGGAGTCGTCGAACCGTCTCCGCCGGCGCGGCGTCTTTCGCAGAGTCGGCCGCCCGTAATTTTTCGGCGGCCATACGAGACTCTCGACCCCCGAACGGCGTCGGATCAGAGCGGCTTCACCCGGTTCACATGGCCCATCTTGCGGCCGGGGCGGGCCTCGGCCTTGCCGTAGAGGTGCAGGCGGGCGTCGGGTTTGGCGGACAGCTTCGTCCACTGCTCGACCTCGTCGCCCAGAAGATTGGTCATCTCGACCCGGGCGTGGGCCGTCGTGGGGCCCAGGGGCCAGCCGGCGATGGCGCGGATATGCTGTTCGAACTGGTCGCAGACGCAGCCGTCCTGGGTCCAGTGGCCGGTGTTGTGGACGCGCGGCGCGATCTCGTTGACCAGCAGGCGGCCGTCTCCGAGATCGAACAGTTCGACGCCGAGCACGCCGACATAGTCCAGGCCCTCCAGAATGGCCTTCGCGATGGCCCGCGCCCGCTTCTCCGTCTTCGCATCGACGGCGGCGGGGGCGAGGGTGGTCTTCAGCACCCCGCCCTTGTGGATGTTCTCGCCCAGCGGATAGACGGCGATGGCGCCGTCGCGGCCGCGGGCGGCGATGATCGACAGTTCGCGCACGAACGGGGCCTTGGCCTCCAGCACCGAAGGGGTCTGGCCGACGGCGTTCCAGGCGTCGGCCGCCATGGCCGCCGAACGGACCCAGACCTGGCCCTTGCCGTCATAGCCCTCGCGCCGGGTCTTCAGCACCGCCGGCGTCCCGAGCCGCTCCAGTCCGGCCAGCAGGTCGTCGAGGCTGTCGACGGCGGCGAATTCGACCGTGGTCGCGCCGACGCCGTTGAGGAAGGTCTTCTCATCGACCCGGTCCTGGGCCACGGCGAGGGCCCTGGGGCCGGGCGCCACGACGGCGCCGCCCTCGACCAGCCGCTTGACCGAGGTCGCGGGGACGTTCTCGAACTCGAAGGTCACGGCCTGACAGGTCTGGCCCAGCACCATCAGCGCCGTGGGGTCGTCAAAGGCGGCGACGATCTGGCCCTGGGAGACGCGACCGGCGGGGCTGTTCTCCTCGGGATCGAGGATGACGACGTTGAAGCCGAGACGGGACGCCGCCTGGCTGAGCATGCGGCCCAGCTGGCCGCCGCCGAGAATGCCGAGGGTCGCGCCGGGAGCCAGAGGAGCCACTCAGTCCTCGACCGTCTCGTGGACCGCCTCGGTCTGGGCTTCGCGGAAGGCCGTCAGCCGTCCGGCGAGGACCGGGTCGGACAGGGCGAGAATCTGGGCGGCCAGAATGCCGGCGTTCTTGGCTCCCGCCTCGCCGATGGCGAGGGTGGCGACCGGGACGCCGCCCGGCATCTGGACGATGGAGAGCAGGCTATCCATCCCCTTGAGCGCCTTGGACTCGACCGGCACGCCCAGCACCGGCAGGTCGGTCATTGAGGCGGCCATGCCCGGCAGGTGGGCCGCGCCGCCGGCGCCGGCGATGACGACCTTGAAGCCCGCCGCCCTTGCGCCCGTGGCGAAGTCGAACAGGCGCTGCGGCGTGCGGTGGGCGCTGACGACCTTGGCCTCCCAGGCCACGCCGAGCCGGTCCAGGGCGTCGGCGGCGTGTTTCATGGTCGGCCAGTCCGAGCGGCTGCCCATGATGATCGCCACGGGGGTCTGGGTCGCCATGGATGCGCACGCCTTTCGCGGGAAAGCGGCGCGATACAGGACTCGCGTTGCGCCCGCAACCGACCGCGTTAGGCTGAGCCTTGGCCGGGCGTGTTGAGTCGCCGGCCGGGGAGCCCTCTTCGCTCGTGACCAACGCGGCCGTCATCGACCCTTACGACGAGATCGAGCGCCTGCGCGCCGAGATCGAGGCCCTGCGCCGTCGCGCCGAAGCGGCCGAGGCGGCGGCCGATCACGATGTGCTGACGCCGGTGCTGAACCGGCGCGGCTTCGTCGCCGCGATGAAGAGCGCCATGGCCTTCTGCCACCGCCACGGCACGCCCGCGGTGCTGCTGTACCTCGATCTGGACGGGTTCAAGGGCGTCAACGACAACCTCGGCCATGCCGCGGGCGACGCCGCCCTGGTGCATATCGCCAACCTGCTGGCGGCCAATCTGCGCGAATCGGACGCCGTGGGCCGTCTGGGCGGCGACGAGTTCGGCCTGCTGCTGTTGAACGCCGGCCTGAACAGTGGGCGCGAGAAGGCACAGCGGCTGGCCGACGCCCTGGCGGCCGAGGAATTCACCTGGAACGGCCAGAGCGCGCGTCTGGGCGCCTCGTTCGGGGTGCGGGCCTTCAACGGCCACACCGACCCCGAGGTCTGGCTGGCCGAGGCGGACGCCGCCATGTGGGTGCGCAAGAAGGGGCGGTGACGCCCCTCAGGCGATGATGTCGGGCAGGATCCGGTCCTCGATCCGGGTGATCTCGTCGCGCAGGACCAGCTTCTTCCGTTTCAGCCGCGCGATCATCAGCTGATCGGGCACGGGCATGCGCGACAGGGCGTCGATCGAGGCGTCGAGGTCGGCATGTTCGAGCTGAAGCAGTTTCAGCCGGGCGTGAAGCGCCTGCTCTTCCTCGGTCAGAAAGGGGTCGTCGTCATTCATGCTGGGATCCCGGACGCCCGGCTTATAACGCGCGTCGCATCAGGCCGGAAGGCGCTCCGCGAGGCGATTCAGCCCCGCGCGCGGCGTGATCGGCGACCAGACCCGGGCGGCGGCCACCATCGTCGGCAGCGGGGGCCGGGGAGGGCCGCTCGAGGCCGGGGCCAGGGCTTCCAGCGCGGTCAGCAGGCGGCGTTCCGCCTCCAGCTCCACGGCCTTGACCTGGGCCCGCACGGCTTCGCGGTCGGCGTCGTCCAGATCGGGGGCGCGGGGCTTGAGCGCGCGGCGCACGGCGCGCAGGGGGGCGATGGCGGTCTCCTGCCAGGCGCGGGCCGTGTCGCCGGCGGCCTCAAGGGCGTCCTCGTCCGGCGCGCGCCCCTCGGCCGCGCACCAGGCGGCCCAGAGCAGCAGGGGAATGTTCTGGCCGGCGGCGTCCTGCAACTCCAGACAGGCGTCGGCCACGCCCTCGGCGGCGTAGGCCGCAAGCGCCCAGTCCCACAGCCTCATTCGGTCGCCGCGCCCTTCAGCCCGTCCCAACGCCGGACGGCCGCCCAGTCGAGGCCGAACAGGTCCAGGGCGCGTCCGACCGACTGATCGACGATCTCGGCGATGCTCGCCGGCTTCGTGTAAAAGGCGGGCAGGGGCGGGGCGAGGATCGCGCCCATTTCGGCGAGCGCCGTCATCGTGCGCAGGTGACCGAGATGCAGCGGCGTCTCGCGCACCATCAGCACCAGCGGCCGGCGCTCCTTCAGCACCACATCGGCGGCGCGGGTCAGCAGGGTGGAGGTCACGCCGGTGGCGATCTCGCTCATGGTGCGGACCGAACAGGGGGCGATGATCATGCCCATGGTCCGGAACGAGCCCGAGGCGATCGAGGCGCCGACGTCGTTGAGCCGGTGCGACACGTCGGCGCGGCCCAGCAGGTCGTCGGCAGAGAGATCGGTCTCCTGCGACAGGGTCAGCAGGGCGGCGCGGGTCACGACCAGATGGCTCTCGACCCCCAGTTCGCGCAGGGCGTCGAGCACACGGACGCCGTAAATGACGCCGGAGGCTCCGGAAATTCCGACGATCAATCTGGCGGGCGTCGAACCGGAAAGGTTCCGTACGGCTCCGTTCACATCTTCGGCCAATTCGGGCTCCAGGGTGGTCCGTATCAGGACGGTCGGCAGTTCACTGGAATGTGATTCTACAGCCGGTCAGACCCGGCGCTGACTGTACTGGTCCCTTAGACATGGAGGCGCAAGCCATGACCATCGAAGCTCGTATCCGCGAACTGGGAAACCGTCACCGCAACCTGGATGAGACCATCCGGCGGGAGATGATCCACCCGGCCACGGACTCGCTTCACGTCAGGGAGCTCAAGCAGCAGAAGCTTCGACTCAAGGAACAGATCACCAGCCTGGAGGCCCGCACAGGATAGCGAGGCGGCTTCCCGAAAAGACATCGGCCCCGGAGAGCGATCTCCGGGGCCGTTTTCATCTCAGTCCTTGGTGCCGAAGACCGAAGCCGCGGTGGGCTCGGCGCCGCGGCGTTCGCGGGCCTCGGGGACGAACTCCTCCTCGGCCGGCTCGGCAGGGGCGTCGACGGGCTGCAGGGTGGCGCCGCCGCCCTTCTTGGCGTCGTCCTTGGCCTTCTTGTCGGCGGCCTTGCGGACCAGTTCGTCCAGGGCCAGCTGGCCGACGAGGCCCAGGGTCACGGGGTCGACCGGCTTGATGTTGGGGCTGTTCCAGTGGGTGCGGTTCCGCACGCTCTCGATGGTCGACTTGGTGGTGCCGAGCATCTTGGCGATCTGGGCGTCGGTCACCTCGGGGTGGTTGCGCACGAACCAGGCGATGGCGTCCGGGCGGTCCTGCCGGCGCGAGACGGGCGTGTATTTCGGCGCGGGCTTGCCGCCCTTCATCAGTTCGGCGTGGCGGCTGACCACGGCCTGCATGCGGTAGTTCTCGTCGTTCTGGGCCTTGTCCAGCTCTTCGCGGGTCAGCTGGCCGTTGACCAGGGGATCGGCGCCGCGGATGTCGCGGGCCACGTCGCCGTCGGCGATGCCGCGCACTTCCAGCGGGTGCAGGCCGCAGAAGTCGGCGATCTGCTCGAACGTCAGGGAGGTGTTGTCGACCAGCCAGACCGCAGTGGCCTTGGGCATGAGGATGTCGGTCATGAACGCATTCCGGTTTGGTTTTCAGGCCCGGAAACCGGGCTCTGGATACGACGGCGCCCGGCCTTTCGACCGGGCGTTGATGATCGCGATATAGGCCTATTCGCGCGAAAAGAAAACGGACGCCGACAAGGCTGTACAGCCAAGGTTCATCCGGACTGCAGAACATTGGCTTCACAGGCGCGTTGTGCATCAGTGAACGCCGTTATTGGAAGGGATGACCATGTTGATTGAAATGCTGGCCGCGGCGGCGGTCATTTCGGGTGGAGCCGGTTCAGCGCAGCAGGATCCCCAGGTCGGCGCCCGGGTCGCGCCGCGCGGGGACTATCGCGACAGCTGCAGCGGCGAATATGTGAACCGGGGCCGGCTGTACGCCGACTGCCGGACCAACCGCGGGCAGATTCGCGGCACGTCGATCGAGCTGAACCGGTGCGCGGACTACGAAATCCGCAACAACGACGGCCTGCTGGTCTGCGGTCCGTACCGGGGCCAGTACGAAGGCCGGCCCGGCGCCGGCGGCAATGGTCCCGGCTGGCCGGGCGGCGGGGGGGACGGGCGCGGCTCGATCACCATCTATCGCGACGCCGATTTCCGCGGCGCCTCCTTCCGCTTCGAGGGCGAGGTTCCGAACCTGGCCAACTCCGGGTTCAATGACGCGATCTCATCGATGCAGTTCCGGGGCGCATGGGAGGCCTGCACCGACGCCTACTATCGCGGCCAGTGTCAGACGTTCACCGGTGACGTCCGGAACCTGCAGCGCTGGGGCATGAACGACCGCATCTCGTCCCTGCGTCCGGTCGGCCGCGGCGGTCGCTGGTAAGTCAGGTCGTCAGGACGATCTTGCCGACATGGCCGCCCGCCTCGAGCGCGAGGTGGGCGGCTGACGCCTGCTCCAGCGGGAAGGTCGCCTCGACCGGCGGGCGCACCGCGCCGGACGCCACCCACGGCCAGGCCGTCGCCTCCACGGCGGCGATCAGCCGGGCCTTCTCGTCGGCGGGCCGCGCCCGCAGGGTCGAGCCCGTGAGGACGATCCGCTTCATCATCAGCCTGGCCAGATCGACCTGCGCCATCGAGCCCGACTGGGTCGCGATCACGACCCAGCGCCCGAAGGGCTTCAGCGCCGCCTGATTGAGGGCGGCGTAGTCGGCGCCGACCATGTCCAGCACGACGTCGGCGCCGCCGAATCCCGAAATGGCGGTCTCCATGTCGTCGGCAAGGGCGTCCAGGCTGAGATCGGCGCCGAGGTCCAGGGCTGCGGCGGTCTTGTCAGGCCCCCGGGAGGTGGCGATGACCCTGGCGCCCGCGGCCCTGGCCATCTGGATGGCGGTGACGCCGATGCCGCTGGTCGCGCCATGGATCAGCAGGGTTTCGCCGGCCTTGAGGGCTCCGGCCTCGAAGACATTGGCGAAGACGGTGCAGACCGTCTCGGGAAGGGCGGCCGCCCGGATCAGGTCCAAACCGACGGGCACGGGAAGGGCGTGGCGCGCGTCGACCACCGCATGGTCGGCATAGCCGCCCCCGCCCAGCAGGGCGCAGACCTTGTCGCCCACCGCCCAGCGGCTGACGCCTTCGCCGAGCTGATCGACCTCGCCGGCGACTTCCAGGCCGAGGATGTCGGAGGCTCCGGGCGGGGCGGGATAGCGGCCCAGCCGCTGCAGGAGGTCGGGCCGGTTGATTCCGGCGGCCCGGACCCGGATGCGAATCTGGCCCGGGCCCGCGACGGGGTCGGGCCGTTCCGCGAGGGTCAGCGCCTCCGCCGGACCTGCTCCGCCCGCGATCTCGATGACCCGCATTCGCCTCATCCCGTTCTTGCAATCGTCCGTATCCGGGCGTTCAGATAGGGCGTTGCGTATCCGTTGGCCACGAAGGAGGCGGTGATGTTCGAGGATCCGGAGCCCCGTCCGGCGCGCGGCGCGCCACTGATCGCCCTGACGCGCGAGGATCTGGACGGCTATTCGGTCGAGGATCTGAAGCAGCGCATCGAAGGGCTCGAGGCCGAGATCGCGCGGTCCCGGGCCGCCATCGACGGCAAGTCCTCGCAACGCAACGCCGCCGACGCCATGTTCAACTTCCGCTCCTGAATCAGGCTGTTGGCACAACCGTTGCAGTCCGTTGAAGCGCCGCGCGAAACCGTGCCGGTCGTGATACGGATACGCGCACCCCTATGAGTTTGACCGACTTCATGCCCACCGACGCCGCCATTCCCTCGTCCGCCGGCCGCAGCCGCGCCGCCGTCGTCGACGATTTCGCGCGGTCGGAGCTGTTCGACCGCACCTTTCGCGAAGGCATGGAGCTGGTCGAGGACACCGCCGCCTATCTGGATGGGGACGGCCGGCGGGAATCCAAGCTGTTGTCGCGCAGCACGGCTCTGGCCTACGCTGGCGAAAGCATGAAGCTGACCACGCGGCTAATGCAGATCGCGTCCTGGCTGCTGGTGCAGCGGGCGGTGCGAGAGGGCGACATGACCGCGCTGGCGGCGTGCGAACCGCGCTACCGGCTGGCCGACCGCAAGCCCGACACCGATCCCACGGACGGCGAACTGCCGATCGCCCTGGTCGAATATCTGGTCCGGGCCGAGAAGCTGTACGACCGGATCCTGCACCTGGATCGCCGCATGTATCTGGACGCGCCGGAGGACGATGCGGTCAATCCGGTGCAGAGCCAGCTGGATCGGCTGACGGCGGCGTTCCGAACCTGAGCTTTAAGGCCCGACGTCGTTGGCGACCCGCGCGCCGTCATCGACCGCCTTGGGCAGGCTGATGGCGATGCCGAGGGCTTCGGCCAGCTTGGCGTCCCGCTCGTAGACATCCTCGCGGAAGGCCACCCGGCCCTGACCGTCGACGAAGGCGGTCCAGTACAGCAGGCGGACGCTGATCTCGCGGCCCGTCTGGATGCGTTTGGTCTCGCGCGTGTCCTGGGCGGTGTCGAACTGTTCCAGCAGGGCCGGATCGGGCGACAGCAGCAGGCGGGCGAAATCGACCGCGCCCTGCACCCGGACGCAGCCGTGCGAACGCTGCCGCATGGACAGGTTGAAGGCGGCCTTGGACGGGGTGTCGTGCAGGAAGATGGCGTAGCTGTCGCGCAGTTCGAACTTCACATAGCCCAGTGCGGCGTTCGGTCCGGCGCGCTGGATCACCGTGCCGTTCGAAATGTACATGTTCTGGCTGGCCAGATAGCCCGGGCCCTTGGGCAGGATCTCGTTGCGGGCGATCGAGGCGGGCACGTACCAGGGCGGGTTGGCGACCACCGAGGCGAACGGCTTTTCGAGGCTGGGGGTCTGGTTGGTCGGAGACCCGCAGACGACGCGGTTCGAGTGAACGGGACGGCCGTCCTTCCAGTAGACCATGATGGCGGCGGCGGTGTTGACCTCGATCCGTTCGGGCGAGACCTCGCGCTTCAACCAGCGACGACGCTCAAGGTTCAGGGCGATCTGACGGGCGCGGTCCTCGGCCGAGGCGGACAGGGAGCGCTGGCTGCCCGTGCCGATACGGCCATCTGCGGCGAGGCCGTGCCGGACCTGGAAGCCGCGCACGGCGGCCTGGAGCTCGGGGCCGTAGACGATGCCCTCCTCGGTCAGGCGCACCCCGTCAGCCTCCGGCAGGTCGCCTTCGGCGACGAGACGCTGGATGAGCGCGGGAATGCGGGCGTCGCTGGCGCCCGGCTCGATCGTCGGTCCCTGACGGAAGGCGGGCCAGCCGCCCTCCCGGATCAGGCGGCGGTAGCGAACATAGCCGGCGGACAGGTTGGAATAGCCGATGTCTGTGGGCGCGAGGCCCTCGAACCAATCGACCAGACGGTTCTGGGCCAGGGCGTCGTTCAGGCCGACGGGCAGGTCGACGCGGTTCTTCTGCATCTCCCACAGGTCTTCGACCGTCTCCGGGCGGACGCGGCCCTCGGCCAGGACGCGGGCATAGCCCATGGCGGCCGCCGTGGTGCGCATCTCGGCGGCGTCGCGGTCGGCTGCGAGGGTGTCGAAGTTGAAATAGTCGGTCTGCGACAGGCCGTGACGCTCGGCCCGGCCGGCGGCGGCCTGCAGCGCGCGCAGCCGTTCCGGATTCCAGACGGGCCGCCAGCCGTTCAGCTCGTAGAAGGCGCGGACGTCCGGCTGAATTCCCGCGGGCAGGCGGGCCAGCTGGTCGTTGAAGCGATCATAGAAGGCGACCGCGGCGGGATCGCGGGTCTGGGCCGAGGCCGCCTGACCCATGGCCGACGCAAACGCCGTCACGGCCGCGCCCAGTCCGAGTTGCCGTCGATTCATCGCCAAGGTCTCTACGCAGGATTCGATGCGGGACACCGTGTCCACGCCCCCGAAAAAGCCAACGCCGGGATGTTATCGGCGTTCCGGTCAAACAGAAAGGCGCCGGTCCGGGGACCGACGCCTTTGTTGTCGTCTTGCCTCAGGGTGTGGCCTGAAAGCCCGCACCCGCGGCGGCCTACTTCTTGATGAAGCCGGCGAACTTGTTGTTGAAGCGCGAAACACGGCCGCCGCGGTCCAGCATATGCTGGTTGCCGCCGGTCCAGGCCGGGTGCGTCAGCGGATCGATGTCCAGGTTCAGGACGGCGCCTTCCTTCTGGTAGGTCGAGCGCGTTTGATAGGTCGTACCATCGGTCATCGTCACGGTGATGAAGTGGTAGTCGGGATGCGTATCCGCCTTCATGGTCCTGGTCCGGTCTCTGCGCGATGACGATGCCGACCGTCGGAGCGCGAAAATGAGAAAACCCGCCAGCGAAGGGCGGGAATGAGCGGCGGCGTTTACACCGGGGGGCGATCCGGGGCAAGAGGCGCGCGCCATGACAGATGCAACCGCCACCGCCGACGCCGCTGACATCCGGGGACGCCCCGGCGCGGGGGCCGTTCTGATCGAACAGCTGGGCGAGGCGGGGCAGCGGCGCGAGAGGCGACGCGACATCCGTCCGCTCGGCCGGCTGCTGCCCTATGCGATGCGGCACAAGGGCCATCTGGCGATGGCGGCGCTGTGGCTGATCCTGTCCACGGCCGCCTCCCTGGCGCTGACGGCGTCGGCGCGCGGGGCGATCGACAACGGCTTCGACAACGGCGGATCGCAGCTGAACCTGTGGTTCCTGCTGCTGGGGGCCAACGCCCTGTTCCTGGGGCTGGCGACGGCCGTCCGCTATTATTTCGTGACCAAGACCGGCGAGCGGGTCATCGCCGATCTGCGCAAGGGGCTGTTCCGGCGCATCCTGACGCTGGATCCGGCCTTCTACGCCGCGATGCGGACGGGCGAGGTGCTGTCGCGCCTGACGACCGACATCGCCCTGGTCGAGACGCTGCTGACGACCTCGGTGTCGTTCGCCCTGCGCAATTTCCTGACCCTGATCGGCGGAACCGTCCTGCTGTTCGTGGTCAGTCCCAAGCTGACCGGGATGGTGTTGCTGGTCGTGCCGCTGCTGCTGGGCCCGATCTTCCTGTTCGGGCGACGGGTGCGGAAGTTGACGGTGGCGTCGCAGGACCGGTTCGCCAACGCCGTCGGCTTCGCCGGCGAGAGCGTGGACGCGATCGAGACGGTCCAGGCCTTCGGCCGCGAGGCCAGCGCCATCGACCGCTTCGGCCAGGCCGTCGAGGACGCGTTCGGCGTCTCTCTGGTGCGGATGAAGGCGCGGGCCCTGATGACGGCGATGATCATCATCGTCATGTTCGGCGGCGTGACCCTGGTGCTGTGGCTGGGCGCGCAGGACGTGATCGCCGGGCGGATGACGCCGGGCGCCCTGCTGCAGTTCGTGCTGCTGTCGGTGTTCGCGGCCGGGGCGGTGGGGGCGCTGGGCGAGAGCTGGGGCGATGTGCAGAAGGCGGCCGGGGCCATGGAGCGGATCGACGAGTTGATGCGTAGCGAGGCCGCGATCCGGCCGCCGGAGACGCCGCGGGCCCTGCCGGAGCCGCCGACGGGCGAGGTGTCGATGTCGGCGGTGCAGTTCGCCTATCCGGGCCGGCCCGACCTGCCGGCGCTGAAGGGATTTTCGCTGACGGTGCGGCCGGGCGAGACGGTGGCGCTGGTGGGGCCGTCGGGGGCGGGCAAGAGCACGGTGTTCCGGCTGCTGCTGCGCTTCTACGATCCGCAGTCCGGCGTGGTGTCGGTGGACGGGGTCGATGTGCGCGAGGCCGATCCGGTCGCGGTGCGCAGCCGGTTCGCCTGGGTGTCGCAGGAGGCGCCGCTGTTCTCGGGCTCGGCCAGCGAGAATATCCGCTTCGGGCGGGAAGACGCCGACGAGGCGGCGGTGCGGGCCGCGGCCGAGGAGGCGCAGGCCCTCGCCTTCGTCGAGGCCCTGCCGGAGGGCTTTGACACGCCGCTGGGCGAGCGCGGCAAGAGCCTGTCGGGCGGGCAGCGCCAGCGGATGGCGATCGCCCGGGCGCTGGTCCGGGACGCGCCGATCCTGCTGCTGGACGAGGCGACCTCGGCGCTGGACGCCGAGAACGAACGGCTGGTGCAGGCCGCCCTCGATCAGGCGATGGAGGGCCGCACGACCATCGTCATCGCCCACCGCCTGGCCACCGTCCTGCGCGCCGACCGCATCGTGGTGATGGAGGACGGCAGGGTGGTGCAGGAAGGCACGCACCAGGCCTTGATGGCCCAGGGCGGGCTGTACGCCCGGCTGGCCGAACTGCAGTTCCGCGCCGACTAGGCTTTCGGCTTCATCCGCAGGCCGCCGATGATGGCGCCGCCGACGGCGTAGACGACCAGCAGATGGCTCCAGTCGATGGGCAGCAGGCCGATCGGCGAGGTCTGGTAGATGAAGCCGTAGGCCGAGGTCATCAGGGCGAAGCAGACCCCGGCGGCCAGGCCGATCTTGAGGCCGTTCATCAACCCCGGCGCGCCCTCGCGGGCGATGAACCAGCCCAGGCCGACCATCGTGACGAAGGTCTGGACCAGACCCAGCAGCATCCATACGGGATCGCCGCCGCTCTCGTCGGTGACGCCGGTCAGGGCCATCCATTTCTCGGCGAAGATCAGGCCGTACCATAGGAAGCCGATGAAGAAGGCGACCACGGTCGCCACGACGATGCCCAGCCAGTTCAGTTTCGCAGTCATGTCCAGCCCCTCCCAAGGCCCGCGGACGATCCGCCTCCGGACAAAGGCTACGCCTGTTCGCGAGGCGATCAATGAACGGTGTTCACTCGAGCGCGGCGGCGATGCGGTCGGCGAGGGCGCGCAGGGTTTCCGTATCGGCCATGGGGGCGTGGCCGTGGCCCTTCATGGACCGGTCCGCCCAGCGCGGGATGATGTGGAAATGCAGATGGAAGACAGTCTGGCCGGCCGCGTCGCCGTTCAGCTGCATGATCTGGACGCCGTCGGGCCGGAGCGCCGTTTCGACCGCGCGGGCGGTGCGCCGGGTCGCCTCGGCGAGGCGGGCGAGGGCGTCGGGTTCGATCTCCAGCAGGGTGCGGGCGGTCGAGGTTTTCGAGACCAGCAGGACATGGCCTTCCGACTGGGGGAAGACGTCCATGAAGGCAAGGACGTGGTCGTCCTCCCAGACCTTCACCGCCGGAATCTCGCCGCGCAGAATTCGGGCGAAGATGTTGTCGGGATCGTAGGGGGCTTTCAGGGTCACGGGAGGCTCCGGGCGGCTTTCAGGACAGCTTAGCGACGCGGCCCGGACGAGGGGAGCCCCGGCGGCCTTCGGGTGTTAGGGTCAAGGTCAAAAGGGAGTCGGCCATGCTGCGTTTCATCGTCCAGTTTCTCGTCACCTGCCTGGCCCTGTGGCTGGCGGCGCAGGTCGTGCCCGGAGTCGCGTTCACGGATACGCCCACGCTCTTGCTGGCGGCGGTGCTGCTGGGCGTGGCCAACGCCATCGTGCGGCCGATCCTGACGATTCTCACCTTCCCGCTGACGGTCATCACCTTCGGCCTGTTCCTGCTGGTGGTGAATGCGGCGGTGATCGGGCTGGTGGCGGTCCTGCTCAGCGGGTTTGTGGTCGACGGCCTTTGGGCGGGCATCGGCGCGGCCATCGTCACCGGCATCGTCAGCTGGATCGCCGGCTGGTTCATCGGCGAGGATTCGCGGCGCGAAGTCTGATCCATCAGCCGTCCTTCCTGAAGGGCGAGAGTTCCTCGGTCATGACCGCGATCTCGGCCTCGACGGCGGGCCGCTCGCCCTCGAGATAGCGGGCGACAGGCTCGCGCAGGGCCGGGTCGGCGATGAAATGGGCCGAATACACCGGTGACGGCAGATAGCCGCGGGCGATCTTGTGCTCGCCCTGGGCCCCGGCCTCGACGCGCGACAGGCCGCGCGCGATCGCGAAGTCGATGGCCTGGTAGTAGCAGAGCTCGAAATGGAGGAAGGGGACCTCCTCCAGCGCGCCCCACTGGCGGCCGTAGAGGGCGTCGGCGCCGATCAGGTTCAGCGCCCCGGCGATCGCTTCCCCGTCGCGGAAGGCCATGACGAGGGCGATGCGGTCGGCCATGGTCGCGCCGATGCGGCTGAAGAAGTCCCGGGTCAGATAGGGCCGGCCCCATTTGCGCTCGCCGGTGTCCATGTAGAAGGCGAAGAAGGCGTCCCAGTGGGCTTCCGTGATGTCGGCCCCGGTCAGGACGCGGATGTCGAGGCCCGCCTGCGCCTCGCGGCGCTCGCGGCGGATGGTCTTGCGGCGGTTCGAGGACAGGGCGGCGAGGAAGTCGTCGAAGGTGTCGTAGCCGCCGTTGCGCCAGACGTATTGCATGTCCTGACGCTGGAGCAGGCCGGCCTCGCCCATGGCGTCCCATTCCGGCCGGGTCGGGAAGTTGACGTGCAGGGAAGAGACGCCGAGCCGTTCGGTCAGGGCGAGGGCGCCCTGCAGCAGGGCCTGCCGCACGGTGGCGGCGTCGGCGTCGGGATGGGCGAGGAAGCGCGGGCCGGTGACCGGGGTGAACGGCACCGCGGCCAGCAGCTTGGGATAGTAGCGGCCGCCGGCGCGCTGGTAGGCGTCGGCCCAGCTGTGGTCGAAGACGTATTCGCCCTGGCTGTCGCCCTTGAGCCAGAGGGGCATGACGCCGAGGACGCGGCCGGCCTCATCGCGCAGCGACAGATGGCGGCCGGCCCAGCCCTGACGCGGGACGGCGCTGCCGGAGGCCTCGCAGGCGTCGAGGAAGTCGTATGAGACGAAGGGGTCGCCCGAAGGGGCGGCGCAGGCGTCCCAGGCCTCGCGGCCGATGTCGGCGATGCGGTCGTGGACGTGGATCTGGAACGCCGGGCTCATGCGGGCGTCCCGCGAAGCGGGCCCTGATCTTCATCGTGCGCCGGACTGGCGAGGGGAAGGTTCATCACGAAGGGCACGAAGGATTCACAAAGAACACGAAGGGAGTTGTGAATGGCTCCGGCCTCTTTGTGCCCTTCGTGTTTCCTTCGTGTCCTTTGTGATGAACCCGCTTCGCGGGAAGGGTTGAGCAGCGGAGCTCACCGCACCTCGACGATGGCGTCGACCTCGACGGCGAAGCCGAGGGGGAGTTTGTAGACGCCGACGGCCGAGCGGGCGTGGCGGCCCTTGTCGCCGAAGACCTCGACCATCAGGTCGGAGCACCCGTTGATGACGGCGGGGATGGCGGTGAAATCGCCGGCGGCCTGGACGAAGCCGCCCAGTTTGACGACGCGGACGACGCGTTCGAGGTCGCCGCCGCAGGCCGCCGAGATCTGGGCCAGCAGATTGACGCCGCACAGACGGGCGGCGTCCTTCGCCTGTTCGGGCGAGACGTCGGCGCCGACCGTGCCCTTGATTCCGCCCGAGGCGTCGTTCGACAGCTGGCCCGATATGTGGACGAGATTTCCCGTCTGGACGAAGGGCACATAGTTGGCCACCGCGCTGGCGGGTTCCGGCAGGACGATGCCGAGTTCGGCGAGACGGGCGGCGACGGTCATGGGCGAAGCTCCTGAAGGGTTGGCGGCGGTTTAGCGCGGGCAGGGGGCGTTGTCTTCTCCCTCCCCCGAAGTGGGGAGGGATGTCGGCGCGTAGCGACGACAGGGTGGGGAAGTGTGAAGCCGGGGGTCGTCGGTGCGGGACTGGCGTTCCCCGCCCGGGGCTCCGCTGCGCTTCGCCATCCCTCCCCATGAAGGGGAGGGAGAAAAGGTGTGGTATTTTAATACCATTATATGATAAGTGTTTTATTTCAACAGGATAGGTGCGATGTCTGCAATAACACCGCCTTGACCCCACGCCCCCCATCCTCTATCAGCGCGCCTTCCGCTCGTCCCCGTCATGGGAGGGGCCCCCGTTCGTCTGTCCCAGGAACCCCGAACATGCTGAAGAGCACCACGGTCGCGCTGAAGCCGGCCGAGGTCACGAAGAAGTGGATTCACATCGACGCCGAAGGCGTCGTGGTGGGCCGTCTCGCGACCTTCATCGCCAATCGTCTGCGCGGCAAGCACCGCGGCGACTACACCCCCCACGTCGATTGCGGCGACTATGTCGTCGTCACCAACGTCGACAAGGTGGTGTTCACCGGCAAGAAGCTGACCGACAAGATCTACTACCGTCACACCGGCCACCCCGGCGGCGTCAAGCAGACGACCCCCGAGAAGGTGCTGAACGGCCGCTTCCCCGAGCGCGTGCTCGAGAAGGCCGTCGAGCGCATGCTGCCCAAGGAGAGCCCGCTGGCCCGCCTGCAGATGACGCACCTGCGCCTGTTCAACGGCGCCGCGCACACCCACGAAGCCCAACAGCCGGAAACGATCGACTTCAAGTCGGCCAACTCCAAGAACACCCGGAGCGTCTGAGCATGACCGACGTGACTGCTGAAACGCCCGTCGTCGAGAACGACGCCCCCGCCGCCGCGCCCGCCGCGACCGGCTTCGACGCCCTCAAGGGCCTGGGCACCGCCTCGGCCTCCGAGGACGCCCCGGTCTATGTCCAGAAGCTGGACGCCCAGGGCCGCGCCTATTCGACCGGCAAGCGCAAGAACGCGATCGCCCGCGTGTGGATCAAGCCCGGCTCGGGCAAGATCACCATCAACGGCAAGGATCAGCTGCAGTATTTCGCCCGCGAAATCCTGCGCATGATGATCGCCCAGCCGCTGGAAGTGACCGACCGTCTGACCCAGTTCGACGTCGACTGCACCGTGCAGGGCTCGGGCCTGTCGGGCCAGGCCGGCGCGATCCGCCACGGCCTGTCGCACGCCCTGACCCACTATGAGCCGGCGCTGCGCCCGGTCCTGAAGCCGCACGGCTTCCTGACCCGCGACAGCCGCGTCGTCGAGCGCAAGAAGTACGGCCGCGCCAAGGCCCGCAAGTCCTTCCAGTTCTCGAAGCGCTAGGCCGTTTCACCTACGGTTCGGAATGGGGCGCTTCGGGAAACCGGAGCGCCCTTTTTCTTTGGCTGCTGTCAGGGATGCTGAGGTACGGATAGGCACTATTGGCGTCGTGGGGACAAACTCATGAGTACGTTGACCATCGGTTCACTGCTTCTTGCTGGCCTATTGATCGGCTTGGAAATGCTCCTGCGGCCGATCCGACGAGCAGTGGAGCGATCTGCCACCGCCGCCGAGTTGTCGGCGCTTTACGCCCGGGAATTATGCTGGAGAGCGCATGACGCGGCTCGACAGCGGAATGGCCGGGGAGAGCTGATGCGGTGGCAAGATCCCGCCGAAATAGACTCGATCGCAGGATCGATCTTGGCAGACGCAGATCAGCGGTCCGAGCGTAAAAGACAACGCGAGGCGCAGTACGGTCCCGACCCAACTTCGTATCGCTATTCGGACACCGGGCCAGAGGCGGAGGCTGCAAAGGCCGCTTCTCAAAAATCGTCGGCAGAGTTCGATGCTTGGCTCAAATCGATCGTCCCTGACGAACCCGGAAAGACTTGAGAGTAACGGATGACCCACACCATCTTCATCGACGGCGAGGCCGGGACCACCGGGCTGGAGATCCGCGAGCGGCTGGAGGCGCGCGGCGATCTGGAGCTGATCCTGCTGGGCGACCGGCGGCGCGATGTCGAGGCGCGGCGCGAGGCGTTGAACGCGGCAGACGCGGTGATCCTGTGCCTGCCCGATGACGCCGCGAAGGAAGCGGTGGCGATGATCGACAATCCGGCGGTGCGGGTGATCGACGCCTCGACGGCGTATCGGGTCGATCCGGCCTGGACCTATGGTTTCGCGGAGATGGCGGCGGGGCAGGCGGAAAAGATCGCGGCGGCGAAGCGGGTGTCGAACCCCGGCTGCTATCCGACGGGCTTCATCGGGCTGGTCCGGCCGCTGGTGAGCGCGGGGGTCATCCCGGCGGGCTGGCCGGTGACGGTCAATGCGGTGTCGGGCTATTCGGGCGGCGGCAAGGCCATGATCGCGGAGTTCGAGGCCGGCGGGGCCGGGGCGTTCCGCGCCTACGGCCTGTCGCTGAAGCACAAGCATGTGCCGGAGATGACGCTGCATACGGGGCTGGAGCGGCCGGTGCTGTTCGCGCCGGCGGTGGGGGCCTACCGGCAGGGGATGCTGGTCGAGGTTCCGCTGCAGCTGGCGGCCCTGCCGGGGTCGCCGTCGGTCGAGGTGGTGCACGGGGCCCTGGCCGAGGCCTATGCGGATTGCCGCTTCGTCGAGGTCGCCGAACTGGAAGAGACCGAGGCCATGTCCGGAATCGATCCGGAGGGGCTGAACGGGACCAACACCATGCGGTTGCATGTGTTCGGCGACCGGGCGGGCGAGCAGGTCCGGCTGGTCGCCCTGCTGGACAACCTCGGCAAGGGGGCCTCGGGGGCGGCGGTGCAGAACCTGAACCTGATGCTGGGGCTGGCGGAAGACACCGGGCTGTCGTGATCCTTCTCCCCTCGGGGGAGAAGGTGGGCGGCGGAGCCGCCCGGGTGAGGGGGCTGGCGGCATTGGTCCGGTCGGTTGAGAGCGAGCCCGGCCGGGCTTACCCCTCATCCGTCTCGCTTCGCGAGCCACCTTCTCCCCCAAGGGGAGAAGGAAGGGGCACTTGAAACCGCGTCGTGGATGCCGACGTATCTCCCGCATGACCCAGCTCAACCGCCGTCATCTGTTCCTGACCGCCGGCGCGGTCGCCCTGTCGGCCTGTTCGCCGGGAAGCGCGGACGCGTCCGAGCGGCAGTATGCGAACTCGCCGTTCCGGCGTCTGACCGACGCCCAGTGGCGCGAACGGCTGCCGCGGGCGGCCTATGACGTGCTGCGGCATGAGGCGACCGAGCGGCCGGGGAGCAGTCCGCTGAACGACGAACACCGGCGCGGGACCTTCGTCTGCCGGGGCTGCGACCTGCCGCTGTTCCGCTCGCAATGGAAGTTCGACAGCGGCACGGGCTGGCCCAGCTTCTATGACGTGATCGCCGCCAATATCGGCACAAAGACCGATTTCGCCATCGGTATTCCGCGTACGGAGTATCACTGCGCCCGCTGCCTCGGGCATCAGGGGCATCTGTTCATGGACGGGCCGCGGCCGACCGGAAAACGCTATTGCAACAACGGCGTGGCGCTGAAGTTTCAGCCCGCCTGAGAGCGCGCCCTGATCGCTGACTCCACCGTCGCTCCGAACCAGACCGAGGCGATGATGACCAGCAGGCCGTAGTCGGGACCGGGCATGAAGACCGGTATGGCGGCGGCGGCGATGACCAGCATCGGAAAGAGCGTCGCCCAGCCGGCCGTGCCCCGGCTGCCGGGATGGATCAGAGGCGGGCGGGGGGCGATCTTCATCATCCGCAGCATCACCGGGTTCAGCAGCACGAAGCCGCCGGCGCAGATGATGGCCAGCAGGGGATTGCGGATCAGGCCGATGGGCGGGCCGTAGACGGTGGCGGTGATGACCACCAGCAGCAGGGCGATACCCGTGGTGATGGCCAGCAGCAGGTTCGGTTCGAGACGCTTCAAGACTTCACTTTCACATAGGATCCCGGCGCCGGTTCTATGGGCGGAAGCGGGCCTTTTTCGGGATCGCGGGCCGGGACCCAGCCGCCGGAGCGGGCGTGCAGCCAGGCGGCCCAGTGCTCCCACCAGCTGCCGGGATGCTCCTCGGCGCCCGCCTGCCATTCGGCGAGGGTCGGGGGCAGGGCGGGGTTGGTCCAGTGCTGGTATTTGTGCGCTGATGGCGGATTGACCACCCCGGCGATATGGCCCGAGCCGGCCAGGGTCAGGGTGACGTCGGCGTTCGAGAAGGCCCGGGCCGAACGGTAAACCGAATTCATCGGCGCGATGTGGTCCTCGCGGCTGGCCTGGAAATAGAGGGGGATGGCGACCTTCGACAGGTCGACCTTGATCCCGCCGATCGTGAACTCGCCCCGCGCCAGCCGGTTCTGGCCGTACATGGAGCGCAGGTAGTCCATGTGCAGCTTCTTGGGCATGCGGGTCTGGTCGGCGTTCCAGAACAGCAGGTCGAAGGCGGGCGGGTCCTTGCCCATCAGATAGTTGCTGACGAAAAAGGACCAGATCAGGTCGTTGGCGCGCAGGGCGTTGAAGGTCTCGGCCATGGCCGCGCCGGGCAGGACGCCGCCGGCGGCGTCCATCTGCTGCTCGACCTCATTGAGCCAGTGCTCGTCGGTGAACAGCAGCAGATCGCCGGCCTCGGCGAAGTCGTGCTGGGCGGCGAAGAAGGTGTTGGCGGAGACGCGTTTGTCGCCCTTGGCCGCCATGTGGGCGAGGGCCGCGCCCATCAATGTGCCGCCGATGCAGTAGCCGACGGTGTTGATATGGTCTGACTTCGACTGCTCCAGCGCCTTTTCGACGGCGCGGTAGACGCCCTTCTCGAGATAATCATCGAAGCCGAAGCCGGCCTTGTCGACGTCCGGATTGACCCAGGAACAGACGAAGACGGTGAAACCCTGGGCCGAGAGCCAGCGGATCATCGAGTTGTCGGGCTGGAGGTCGAGGATGTAGAATTTGTTGATCCAGGGCGGGAAGATCAGCAGGGGAATGGCGCGCTGCTTGTCGGTGGCGGGATCGAACTGGATCAGCTCGAACAGCTCGTCGCGCCAGACGACCTGGCCCGGGGCCGTGGCGACGTTCTCGCCGACGACGAATTTGCCGTAGTCGGCCTGGCTGATCTTCAGCTTGCCGGCGCCGCGCTCCATGTCGGCGGCGAAATTCTGCATCCCCTTGACCAGCGATTCGCCGTTGGACTCGGCCAGGGCCTTGAGGGCGGCGGGGTTGGAGGCGAGGAAGTTGGACGGCGAGAAGGCGTCGGTCAGGAGTTTGGTGAAGAATTCAGCGCGGCGTTTGACCAGAGGATCGACGTCCTCGACGCTGGAGACGAGGCCGTTCATCCAGTCGGCGGTGACCAGATAGGACCGGCGCATGACGTCGAACAGGGGATTTTCGGACCAGGCCGGGTCCTTGAAGCGCTTGTCGCCCCGGTCTTTTGGCGAGGCCGGGGCGGGGGCCTCCTCGCCGGCGGCGCGGCGGGTCGTGGAGGCCCACAGGTCCATGTAGCGGTTGAACAGGTCGGCCTGGGCGGCGAACAGCTTGTCCGGGCGCGAGGCCAGGCTGGTCATGACGGAGTTCATGGCCGGGCCGATGTGGAACGGGTCCGGCGACAGGGCGGCGGGGCGGTCGGCCTGGGACAGGGCCGCCTCGGCGATGGCCGACTGGGCCGTCATGGCCGCCCTGGCCAGGTTCATGGACAGGGTTTCGAGCATCTGGCGCTGGTCGGCGCCGGGGAAGGCGAAGGCGCCTGCCGGCGTGGGGGCGGCGGCGGGCTCGGGCGCCGGTTCCGGCTTCGGGGCCTGGGCGGGTCTGGGCGC
>Ga0265296_1001154_pt1 | contig 32208 bp, 20 predicted proteins | sample MunlanPumphouse1_FD_189073 | JGI IMG/M metagenome (GOLD analysis project Ga0265296, IMG submission 189073) | Groundwater microbial communities from a municipal landfill in Southern Ontario, Canada - Pumphouse #1 | ecosystem: Environmental > Aquatic > Deep subsurface > Groundwater | place...
AGCGCTGACTGAAGCGTTCGAATTCGTTAAGGCGATTGAAAAATATTTGAACGGGATTATTAAGCCTTAACCGCTGGCTATCGAGACCCTCAATAAGCCTGTCCTCGTCCGCCGGCTCAAGAAACACCAAAAAACGGCGTAAACCACCCAGCAGGTGCAAGTTTTTACCCCCCTCTTTCGATAAATAGCTAAGAGCATGGTGTTCCCGAAAAACCCGTTTGGCCATGCAAGTTATTCGCAAGTTGGTCCGATAATATAAGTGAGAAAGCTCGGTTAGCCTGTAACCGGGGTTGCGGTCACGACTGATACAGGCGTGACTTTTCTAGTATTTGGAGGGGTTGAAAAAATGCCTGGAACAATTTACGGAGTAGATGGAACACGAAATAACGGGATTTATTCCAAAGATCAAACTTATGGAAATCTCGTCAAAAGCATTTTGACCTTTGTCGATGACAACTCAAGCCAAGAAAACACCGGCATCCCCGTTTATGTTGACCCTAAAAAAACGATCAAGATCGAAGACACAAAAGCCAATCCTCTGAAGCCAAATAAACTGCCGGAGATCATCCAGCAGATTCGAAATCAATCTACCTTCATCAGGGAGTATGTCATAACCGGAATAAATAACCTGCAAAACGCGTTAAGGCCGGACAGCGGCAGAAACAGCAAGTACGACTTGAGCAAAGTAAAACAGTTGTTACAAAGTAAAGGTTTAACCCTGGAACAACTTTCCTTCCTGGGCGAAAAGGGTTTAGAAGGCGATGCGTTGATCGAAGCGGCCCTCCGGCAGGCCGGTTGCTCGGATAGCGAAATATGCAGTGCTTTAACAACGGAAGAGCAAAAAAAGATCGCCGTCGCTCCCGCCCCAGCCGGTCCGAAGGCTCCCACTGCCAAGCCCGCTACTGGCAATCTCCCCGCCCTCCCCGCCGGTTATAAGGCAATGCGCTCGTCCGACGGCAATCTTTACGCCAGCTGGGAAGACAAAGACGGTGACGGCAAGATCGACCTGGCGGAAAGAGAGAGCTCCGTCCTTTACGCCCGGAACACGAGCCAAGGGAACTGGGTCAAGATCGGCAAGCTTAGCAACAATTATTACAATCTGCTTGATAAAGGGTCAAAAGCCAGGTCCACCACCGGCAACGGCGAGGTCGACCAGGCGGAATTAAATACCGCCGAAGGGGTTATCAAATTCTGGGCCGAGCGCCGGCTGCAGAAGAATTCTGACCTAGCTGTCGAACTTAATTCCGCCGATGATTACGAAGACGTGAGAAAAAGCGAAGTTGACTCCGCCCTAAAAACGTTTGGCGGCTGGTTCCCGGCCGGGTTTGACTTCAGTCAGAAGGGCAGTTTGGAAGAAGCCCTGAAAAAGAACAACGTCGATCCGGCCTTGAGCGGCGCGATCATGCGCCTGTACGAGGAGCGTCAAGGGAAGATCAACGCTAATGACGTCGCCGTCCGCATTATTAACTGCGCCCTGGCCTCTCGCTACAGCGACCAGGCGATGCTCAAGAAATACGGCATTGAGCCGGGTAAACTGGCCCACAGCTACACGCCCAAAGAGGTCACCGGCAATAACCTGGTCAAATGGGCCCAGGGCGAGGACGTCAGTGAAAGCGAGGGGGGGAGCGGCGGCGGGGATGACCAGGATAAGATAAAGAAAGCGGAAGAAAAAGTAAAAGCCAATCCGGCCGAGGCGGCCAGGTTAGCTGACGGGATAAAAAACACCCAGGCGGCCGATCAGATCCGCTCACAGGTCATTGAAGCTTACCTCGCGAAAGACCCGCCCGACTTTGACGGCGCCATCGCGCTGGTCAAAAAGATGGTCCCGGGCGAGAACAGGTCCAGGTCTTTAGACAAGATCACTACTCTTTTGATCGGCGCCGGCCAATTCCAGCCGGCCTGCGATGTCATCAACGAGCTTACGCCGGCCGCGGAGAAACGCCAGGCGATGGGTAAACTGGTCTTCCAGATACTCGAAAAGCGGCAGGAGAATAGCGGCAATGAGCTGGTCAAAAAGATCATGGACGATAAAGAACTGTGGAAAGAGGCCAATGATCAGTTCACCATCCATACCGGCGAAAACGGCGCGATCACCCTGGCGAAATTAAAGGAAAAAGTCAGTACCGAACTCTGGATCGACGCCCGGCTCTGGCGCCTCAACCATGATTATATCGCGGACAGCCAGCCGGGACAGCCGCACGTTCCCGGAGAAGCCTGGAAGTTAATTTCAGGCAAAGAGCCGAAAGAAGCCGCCGCCCAGCTGGATAAGATCATCGCTGAACCGAAGTCTACCAACGAACAAAAGGCCTACGCCTATTTCGTCAGGGGCCGGCTCTTATACGCCCTCGCCCGCAACGATCAAGAAGTTACGATCAACGGGACGGTTTACAATAAGAGACAATTGCACCTCGAATCGATGTTCTCCTTGAAAATGGCCTGGGACGAGAGCGAAAAAATCGCCGCCAGCAGGAAGAGCGAATTCCGGGGGAGCGTTTTTGAGGCTATGATCAACATTGGCGACGGCATTAAATTCGGCCCGGATACAAAATGGCCAACCGCTAAACAGGCCGGCCACGTCGACGATTACAAAAAGTGCACTGTTAGCAAGGACGAGTTCATAAAAGATATTGGCTCCTTTGTCCCGGAAGACACCAGTGTTACAAAAACAGCTTCCGGCGGGGAGAATAAACAGCCCCATCCAGTTACCCCCAATCAATACCGCAATAGTTCTCACTTGAGCGCTAATAAATATAAATATCAATCGATTGGTCTTTTCTCAAGCGGCGTCACCGGCGCCCCGGCTAGCCAACCGGCCCCCGCCGCGCCTAAGGCTGGTGCTGTTGTTTCAACACCATCTAATAATAAAGATCTAGGGTCGTTGTAGGAAGAAAATGACACCACCTAGCTTATTTCCCAGCAATCAACCAAGAACGCAAATACCCTGGGCAATCCCGTTTCTTCCCGCCCCCGGCGAAGGAGCTGAATTAAGGCCGATAAATCCTGATGCACAACCAATGATGTTTGTCCCGTCAGGCCTATCAACCCAAGCGCAAGATCCTGATTCACCCAAAAAACTTTCGAAAGAAATCCCTGCCTTTAAAGTGTTAAGCAGTGAGACCGGGGGGAAACTTAAATATTCGCTGGTCGCTCTTTCCAGGAAATTGAATCCACACTACGACGATAAATCATTCAACGAAGAGGAATGGACCGTCGGTAGATTAGCCGGCTTATATTTAAATACAAAAGAACATCCTGAATTATTGTCTGACCCCATAGTAAAAGATGCATTTGAAAAGGCTGAAACAGCTTTGCGGGAATTAAAAAATTCAACGCATAGCAACAACCATCCTTTGGCCTTATACATTGACGGGGTTTTGAATACTGCGGTTAATGCAAGGCCAAAATCCCCATCGACTACCCCCCCATCCCCATCAAATATAACGACACCTCAAACTTCAGAGGTTTTTTTCAATGGTCACCCCGAAGTCAGTGGCGCTGTTAAAGGTTTCCTTGTTGGCGCTTTGGGCAAAAAAGATGGAGAAGAAAAATTTAATGAAAACTGGACACCGCAAAGATTTATGAAACTAATTTCTCTCATCTTAAAAAGACCCGATAGAGTAGCCTTTTTTAGCGGAATATCTGATAAAATTGAAAACTTTCTATCTTCGCTGGTAACTGCTCCAGCGACTGGAACAAATCCAGACACAATGTTCAATGGTCACCCCGAAGTCAGTGGCGCTGTTAAAGGTTTCCTTGTTGGCGCTTTGGGCAAAAAAGATGGAGAAGAAAAATTTAATGAAAACTGGACACCGCAAAGATTTATGAAACTAATTTCTCTCATCTTAAAAAGACCCGATAGAGTAGCCTTTTTTAGCGGAATATCTGATAAAATTGAAAACTTTCTATCTTCGCTGGTAACCAACTCTAACTTAACGAAACCCACAACCTTTGTTAACCCAAGCGTGCCAGCTGACTCTACCAAAGCCATTCCCGCTGACCCGTCTTCCCGTGCTACTAAGAAGGCAGGGGAAAATCCCCCAGGGGAAACACTCTTCAACGAAATGGGAAAATGGCAGTAAAAAGACCCTTCCCCATGCAAGTTTTTTCCCTCTAAATACGATAAATATATAGAGAAACACCCATACCAATGTGCTCGCCAAATGCCTGTTTTGGCCGGCGCCGTTAGACCCGTTCTGGACAGGCGGGTTTTTTCTTTATATGGGAAGATTAGAAGATACTTTAGCTGGGATATTTAAACCAAGAGTGCCGGTGAGCAACAGCCAGGTCCTCGCTGATGCCACCGCTCCCTCGGGCAACAACCTTGACCTCCCATTTATACCGATCAGCCCTTTTGCCCCGATCGCGCAACCCCCGGTTGAAACGACCGGTGACAAACAGCTCTTCTCCCTGCCGCCCCGCCAGTTCAACGACATAGTTGAAAGAAACCGCGTACCGGTCAGTCTCTCCCGGATCAAATATTTCCTCAATCCGGCCGCCGGGATCACCCCGGCAGCGCTCAAACTTGCCTACCATGTCACTGACAGCCAGCTTGAGGCCGTCTCCCGCAAAGAGGACCAGCGCGTCATATTTGAATACGTTACCCACCTCCCCTTTTTCCCGCTCCTCTCCCCGGCCGACAGCGTAACCGGCACGGATTTGAGCCGCCGCCAGGCCGCCCTGGCCTCGGCCGGCCTGCCAGTCAGCATCGATCCTTCGAACGGCGCCATAGAAATGCCCGGGACACTGATGGTCCGGTTCAATTACCGCGAGAATAGCACCGAGATCAAGGACTATTTCATCTACTGGGTAAAACGGAACGCCAACAACAGCCAGACCGAACTCCTGATCGCCAGCCGGGTCAATGACCAGGAAGGAACGTTGAAAACCGATAACCTCCCGCCCGACGCCCTCGCCTACATTCGCGGCCTGCAACGCCTTCTGAAGCAGAGCGGCGCTTTGGCGCAAAACAAAGACGCCGACCGGTTCGACGAACAGAGCGCCCAGGCACTCTATTCTTATCTGGTTTCGCATCAAACCCTCCTCCAGCCCAATATCAACGAAGCGCGGGGGCTGGTCAAATCACTGCAAGAACGCTACCATCGGACCCGCGAGATATACAATTCCGTTAAAAACGATAAGGAGCTGGGCAAAGAGGTCCGCTCAAAACAACTCTACGACCTGGCCATGGAAATGCTGCAGATAAACACCAATATCTATCTCCAAGCAAAACAATACGCCGAAACTTTCAGCGATCCCGCCCTGCGCCAGAAATTTGCCGCGGTCAGGGACCACGCCTTGCTCCGGCTCAACAGCCAGCTCGACGCCGTCTACGGCCTGCGCGACGTCGATTCCGCCCGCTTCTTCCACTCCGGCAACCTCTTCGCCGCGGAGAACGAGTTCAAAAACTATTTCGAAGAGAAAAAGAAAGGAAAAAAAGAAGATGAGCTCGACCTTAATTCGGTCCAGGAAAAATACCTCCTGATCTATCGGTCCCTGATCGAGTCCGAACGGCGCTACGCCTTTATCCCGGGGATGCCGCAGCGCTCCCAGGCCTTGCGCGCCGAGGTCAAAGCCCGGCTGGAAACGCTCATGACGAAACAAAAGGAGCATAAATCGGCCGTCGTCAGCCTGCTCATCCGCCTGGATACGCTGGAGAAGACGGAAAACGCCCGCACGGCCGCCAATGAGGCCGACCGCTCCCAGATCATCTACGAACAACCCAAAGAACTGCTTAGCCAAGGGATGCTCAAGCTTGAAGATCTGGCCCAGTTTGGCGGCAACGCTAAGCCCATTTGGAACGCTTTGGTCCAGGGCCATTTTATCAACGCCGCCGGCCAGATCAGTTTGGAAGAGACCAAGCGGACCTACGCCGCCCTGCTGGCCGAAAACACTCCGGCCGTTATCAAGGATAATGCCCGGGAGATCTTCAATATTTTAAGACGGTCGCTCCGCCCCGATCAGGTCGGCGCCAACTACGAGAACGCTTTTGGCCTTTCCCGCCTGATCGGCGCGGACCCGGCCCGGCCGATAGTTATCTCGCTTTTCCACGAATTTGCCGGCGATAACTCGGTCGCGCTCTCCGAGATCACCGCTAAATTCGGCCAGTTGGCGAAAGATCGTCCGGAAAAAGAGCTGGCCGCCCTCGGCCGGCTTCTCTGGACCCAGCAGATGTATTCTTCGCTCGGTTTCTCGCCCGACCAGGTGCGGGCCAAGACCGCCGCGCTTAGCGCCGCGGCGCAGCCCGCTCTGCATAAGCTCGAAGAGCTTTGTAAGAACAAAGAGAACCCGGTTGCCGGCAACCAATTAACGAATTCGCTTAAGGCAATGGTCAGGATATTCTACGGCCTGCAGGCAACTTACAACCGCCGGGCCGACTCCGCCGACAAAAAAGCGACTTTCAGCGGCATCAGCGATCTGCTCGGCAAGGTTTCCGGCTATATTAGCAACAACCGCTTGAACATCGCCCAGGTCAGGGCGGTCTTCAAGATCTTGACCGAGTTGCCGGAAGACGATATCCAACTGGCGGAAAGCGAATTAGCCAATAAAGCGGCCCGCGATACCGCCCGTTCCTATGAGACCAGCCGCTACCCGCGCTCCCTGGACGCGCTCCGCTTCAACCAAGCAGTTAAAGAGTTCATTATTTCCCCGAGAATGATCGCCGACCTCGCCCAAACGGCCAGCCGCGGCCAGGGCGCCCCCTATTCCGGCGGCGACCTCAACTTTTTCTTTGCCGGAAAATTAGACGCCGGCCGTCCATATATGTTTAGCCGGTCGGCCGATAACCCAGGGAATATAATCTTCTCCCCGGCCGGCAACACTCTCCCCACCATGGAAGAGCGTTTCCTCTCCGGCACGGTCCACCACCGTGAACTTAGCGACCTGCTCCAGCTCAACGGCGGCGCGGTGCTCAATATCGCTCTGGCCGGCCAGGCCGAAGCAACGGGCGCGCTCCACCTGCAGGGCCCGGGGATCGCCGTTGACGCCATTGGCCCGCGGACCATTCAGGGGTTACTGACCGTCGCCGGCGGCGGGGAAACGTACGAGATCGAAGGGGGGCTGAACCTCCCGCAGTACGACCAGAAGATACTGGAAAAAGCGCTGAACTATACCGGAGAGAACGGGCTTGCTTCGGCCGACAAAGACCTGCTCCACAAAGCATTCCTCCCTAACGCGAGGTTTACGGCCGAAGAAACCGCTCAATTAAGAGGCCTGGCCGGCAGACTGCTCTCGGCTAAACTGACCAACTTAAGCCCGGCCGAACAGATCGTTTTCCAGCGCGCCGCGTCCGCCGTCAAACAGAGCGTCAACCTTCACCTTTATCGTAAAGAAGGTTTGGATCGGCAGGAAACCGGCGCGCTCCGCCAGATGAATGACTACATGGAACGGTTCCGCTTTGTCCTCCCCGGCGGCCGGTTCACGACCGCGCGCTCGACACCGCCCAGTCATGTCCTGGCCGCGATCCCCAAGGAAGAGCACGGCGCTTTTATTGAGTGCTACCAAAAGAACATCGCCGTCTTCCAAAAGCTCCATTTCCAGGCGCAGAAAATGGCCACCCTTTATCTGCCGGAAGAAGACATTCCCAACGGTTGGGGCTGGGCCAGTCTCTTGTTACGCAGTATTGCCAAGGGGGCCGGCGAGACCATTTCCGCCCCGCCGGTGCACTCTTTCCAATTAGCCGGTCTCCCCCCGGCGCAGATCCTCGACATTAAAACTTATCTCTACCAGGACCGCGCCAACGCGCTGCAGACGCGGATCAAGCTCTTCGCCAAACTGCAAACCTTAGCCGACCGCGCGGCCAAACTTGAACTTTCGGAGCCGGAAAAAGCGGAACTGAAGCAAAGCTTCAAGTTAACCGATAACGCGGAACTCGACGCTTTGATCGATAACCTCCGCAAAGCCAACGAGCAGGTCAACAAATACACGAAAGCCGTGTCCGCCCTGACCGCGCATCAAACCCGTCTGGAAGAGATGCTCAAAGGCAAAAGATTGACCGATAACGAACTCAACCAATTCGGCCCCAAATTCTTAAGCCTGCTCAAGAACGCCAAGATCGTGGATGAGCTTGGCCGGGTCGTGGCCGGGTTTGAGAACAGGGTCCAATCTCTCCAGATCGATGACCAGCAAAAAGGGGCGGTCAAGACTTTACTGCGCCAGGCGCAGGGGCTGGAAGCCCGGGTCAAAGAAACGGAATCAACGCTGGAAGGGATCGGACAGACTTATAAAAGCCAATACCTGGACTTTGAAAAAGAAAAGAGCCTGATCGATTCTTCTAAAGCGAAAGGCAAAGAGCAGGAAGAGCTGCAAAAACGGTTTAGCCACCTCTCCCAGCTTGAAGGCCAGCTCTCAAGAATAATCAGCCAGGCCAACAGCTTTGGCGACGACCCGGTCCAGGCCATGGGACAATTGGAGACCGTCCAGCAAACGATCGCCCATCTCCTGTCGGATAACGGCGCGATCCGCTGCCTGGATGCCGGCAAGCAAGACGAAAGAGAGATGAGAATAGCTCTGGAAGGGGCGCTGAAAGCGATCGATCCGGCCCTGGCCGGCGTGGTCGAGCTAAAGGCTCCCTTCATCCAATGGCTCGAGGTCAAACAGCAGAAAGAGATCAAGCTCGGCGAAGAGACCGACTTCTTCACCAGCGACCGCTTTACCGAAGAGGATTTCCAAAAGCTGGCGGCCAGCAACCTGGGAGTTATCCTGGACGATCCCGGCCTGCTCAACTCGACGGTCAAACACCTCTTTGCCCAGCAGGACGCGGTCCTCTTCGGCGCCAACGGCCGCGCCCTCGATAAGACGCCGCGCCAAGCGCTGCAGGATTTCTTTGACGCCAACCGCGGTTCATCCCTGGGGCTCTCGTCCACCGCTCCGGAATGGGGAGAAGACCTGTCACGCACTTACGCTAAACTCGCCCTGACCAAGATCTTTGAGCGCCTGCCGATGCAGGGGAAAGGGAACTTCCTGATGCCGGCCCTGATGATGGCTTTTGGCCGTAACCATAAACTTGGCGGCATTTTCAGCTGGACGCGCGAAACCGCCCATTTTACCGGCCGCCTGACCGGCCTGGGCGACAGCAGTTTTGGCGGCACGGCCATGCGGGAAAAAGCCGACATCATCAACAACTGGTTCGAACAGGCCAAATATACGATCATGTCTTCCCTGGCGGCCGAGTCCAATACGACCGCGCCCTACACCTCGCTCTCTTCCCAGCTTCATTATCTGATGATCTACGCCAATCCGACCGGCGGAGAATACCTGAAAGAGAAGCTGTCCGGGAGCGGCGATGATATCAGCCTGGCGATGAACCGGGTGACAAAAAAGGACTTCGAGGCTTTCAAGGCGTTCGTCAAGGCCTCCATCCGGAAGATCCAGCTGAACCTCGTTTCGCGGCAAAAGGCCAATCAATTGATCGAGAGCGGTTTCGTCACCAGCGAAATAATGAAAAAGGCCGTAGCCGAAACACGGACCGACGTTGATTATGAGGGGGATATTGCTCCGCTCTGGACCGGAGGCGAACAAAGCGTTGACCTGGCCGATCCCCTCCACGCCGGCGACCTGGCCGGCCTGGCCATCCTGCTCCAGGATATGCTCCGGATCTCGCCTCATCTCAATGATGTCCGGTCGGTGGGAGATTACAGCCGCCATTCGATGACTTCTAACGATCTGCAGCGCAATGTGATGGCCCAGACCGGCCTCTCCCTGGCCGATCCGACCGCGAAACCGCTGGAAGAGGTCCGGACGCTGGAAGACGTCTACTACAACACCAAAGGGGAGGTCGACGTAAAGACAGCAGCCGGCAGTTCCATCCACCTGCGCCGCTTCGGGAACCTGGGGAACGTCGTTCCCGACGCGATCAACTGGACCGAGCTCTATGGCGCGGAAACATGGCAGGACATTCTAAACGTTAGAAACCATCCGGTCGAGTCAACCACGCGGCAACTCAAGCATCTTGCCACCGGGCTGATAAAAACGGCCGACTTCGGCTGGAAAATGGGCCGGACGATCCCGATCGGATTATCCGCGATCTTCGGCGGCTTGGCCGATTATCTGGCGGCCCGGAAATTAGGCAACGAAGGTGAGAAAAACAAAGCCTTGGCCAAGATACTGGAAGGATTGGGCTCGACCATCGGCTCATTCGCCGTTTTCGAAACTTTGCCTGAACTTTTCTGGGTGGGGATCAAGACCGACCTGGAAAACGGCAATTACGGCGGCGCGATCGGCCAGGCGCTTTCGATCTTAATGGTCTTTGCAGGGGGCGGGATCGGGACCAAGCTCGTGAAAAACTTCTGTCACAACATGGAGATAAGATTGGACAATGGGCTCCATGGACGGATGAGGGCGCTCCGCCCCTATATGATCCACACCCCGCAAGGGATCGGTGCTCGCCTGATCTCTTCGCCGTTCCGCGGCGGTATCCGTCTTTACCAGTTAGGCCGGGCTGTCCACGCGGGCGGCATCAGAGCGGGCCTGGAACCGAGCCGGACGGGCGCCCTTTCACTTGAACTCTCACCGGGCGTTAAGATCTTCGCCGGCGCAGAATCCCGCGCTAAAGTTGATGCCGGCCGGTTGTCCCGCGGCCTGCACAAAGCCAATTACTACGGGCGCAGGATCCCCTTTGACGGCAGCAGCAAACTAGCCCGCGGCTGGCAGGTAGCCAGAGGTTTTGCCGGTTCATTTGTGGACCAAGTTGGCGCTAATGTCAGCGGCTTAGCGAGGATTAGGCAAGGCCGCACGCCGAGTATCGCTCTGCCGGGAACTGATGAGGCCGCGATAGATTTCTTAAGAGGGATAAAAGCCAACCCCGAAGGGCAAACCACCCTGGCCTTCTCCCGCAAAACCCCGGCCAGCGCCGCCAAACGGCAAGGCCTGGCTTTTGAGATGGAACTACTTGAACAATTGCGGCTGGCGCAAACCGATCCGGGCGAAGCCCAATTATTTAACGACCAGCTCGGCCGGCTCCAATCGAAAAAAAGTGTCCTGGACGCGGAAGTTGCCAAAACCAGGACCACGGTCAGCGTCAAGAACAGCGACCTCTGGCACTGGATCGAAAAAGGGAAAGTCGATCTGCCAAAATTGGCTGAAGGGAAGTTCCCGGCCGGCAATCTGGTGGAACTGAATTCTCAAATGTCCCAGTTAAAGGCGAAAGTTGACGCCAATCTCGAGGCAATAAACGAGCCAGTTAAAGCCGGTCCGACGGCGCCCGCCCGCCCGGAAACCAACGCCATCCAGCTGATGGAAAAGCTGGCCCGCGGCGGCGAAGCGCTGACCCGCAATTACGATCTCGAATTGCGCCCGGGGAGAAAGGTCACCCTGCGCGGCGATCAACTGGTCCGGCTGATGGACGCCGTAGCAAAAAACCGGCCGTTCGATTTCGTCGCCGACTGGGGAATGTCGGTCGGTGAAGCCGGCGCGGTCGTCCAGGATTTCAGCGGCCAGTTCGCTTCTTCCGGCGCCCCGGAAAGATTGTCCCGCCTGGCCCGCACCGCCGCCCAGCTTACCGTCGCCACCCCAATGGAAGCGCGCTTAAAGGCTCTCGGCGTCACTTTGACCGAAGTCAGCCGCGGCGCGTTCCATAATGTCGAGCCGGAACTGCTCGACCGCTTCGAAGACGCGGTCAGAAACGCCAAAAAGCGCGGTTTGCGCGTTATCCAGATCGAAGCCGGGGTCGCCTTCTCCGGTGAAGAAGGGGGGAAAGCCCTCTCCTCCCTGTGCAATCAGCTCGAACTTAACCAACCATTGGAAAAGATCGTCGTTTCTCATCGGCGCGGCGGCTATGTCCTTAGCAAAAAAGGGACGTTAACCGACACCAGGATTGTCCTGCTTGACGGCCGTCCCGTCAGGGCCGAGGTCATGGCCAAGCTTGGTGAAGCAGGTGTCCGCGGAGAGGTCGCCGGCGCTTTTGAAAAGATCAGCCGGTCGAACCTCGACCCACGCTATCAAACCGTCGACGACTTCATCAAAGCAGCCTTGAAAGCGCGCCAACGCGGTTTCACCGGCATCCAGGTTGAGGACAAGATCGATCTCAGCACTAAAGAAGGGCAAAAAACATTGCGCGCCGTGAATAAGTTATTGAAAGCAAAACAGCCGCCGGCTACTATCCGGCTCACCCAAAGCAGCGGTCAGATCAAGGTTGAAACGAACATTGACATCTCGCAGCCGCTCCAGCCAATCCAGCCCGCTTCACCGGCGGAAACCGCCAAGGCGGCCGCGGCTGGCCGCAAAGTCAGCGATTTCCTGGGGACGCCCAAAGGGAAGACCTGGTTCAGATCATTTATTAAAACACCGCGCGGCCGGCTCTTTGTTAAGTCGGCGGCGACCGGCGGCGGCTTTATCGTTTCCCTCTTTGCCGCCGGCGGCGTTGAAGAGATATTGAAACAGCTTGGCGTGCCCAAAGCGCTCAGGTTTGGCGCCGGCCTCGGAGTAGCGCACGTGGTCAACAATGCCGCGCAAAAAGCTTTTGTCTCCGGTTTTAAGGCCGGGAGCACGGGCCAACAACTTAAAGGTTTGGGCGAGGGGGTCGCCTACGGATTCCTCGCCTCAACCCTTTATAACGGGATGCTCAATACCGCCGAAGTCGGTCAAGATTCCTGGCTCCGCTCTTCCCTCCCCCAACTCGGCGCCGGGATCGGCGGCGCCATGTTACTGCAAAAATTTGCCGGAAGAGCGGCGCTACCTTTAGCGATCGTCGCGGCGGCCAACGAAATACCCGGAATGATCTTCTCCGACACGGGATTTGAACTGCGCAAAACCGCCCAGGACAAATCCCTGCAAGTGATGGCGCGCGCCTGGAACAATCAGGGCGACTTTTTGGCCCTGTCGATGCTTTTCCTCAACAATATCCCGATCACCAATAATTTCGGCGCCGCCGGCATCAGTGGCACCGATATTAAAGAAGCGGCTGAAGAACGCCAGACCCAGCTTGACGCGGCCGGCCGCAACGCCCGGCTTAGGTTAGCGGCGCTCTGGCAGGAAACCGACGCCCCCACCCTGGCCTACGACAGCACGGAGAAGCCGGCGTCATTCTTCCGGGGATTGGACTTGCCGGCGGAAAAACTCGCCGGGCTCCTTAGCTCCAAAGTGGAATTCTCCGAATACGAAGAGAGATATGACGGCAGTCTTGCCCGCCAAGGCGCGGACGGCATGCCCGGCAGTCCCTACGTCCGGGTCGCTTTGCCCCCCAACGACCCGCGCGCCAGAGAAGCCCGCGCTTATCGTTTCTTGACCGAGCAGGCGAGCAAGCTCTCTTCGGAAGAGATCTCGCGCAAACTCACCGCTGATTTTGGCCTGACCGACGTCAATTCGTTCATGCAAAAAGTCGCCGTCAAGCAGGTCCAGGAAGAGGTTGCCACGCTCCTCGGAAGCGGCAGTCAGGAAGTCGAGCGGATCACCGGCCGCTCGGCCAGCGCCGGTTTAGCCGAGCTTTTTGACCGCGACGGCACTTTAAAGAAAGGCAAAGGGGCCGAGCTTGTGTCCTGGACGCTGGGCGATAAAGCGAACGGTCTCAAGACCGCCGTGGTCGAAGAGAGAAAATTGCGCCGGGTGGCGGCCTTGTTGCAAGGGACAAAAGCCTCGGCCGCCGATATTGAATTAGGCCTGGCCAATCGCGACGGTTCCGTCAATGAGAACAGCCCGGTTTATATCACATTCTTGAAAGGTGCGGAGCGATCGCTCTTGAGCGATCTAGGCTAGTCGAAGGTTGTTGATGGGTGGACGCAGCGGTTAACAGGCCCGTTGTTGTCCGCCCTTCAACAGCCTTTCATAACGTCCAGGCATCGCACAGCCAAAGCTTCTTGCCCGACCTGGCGCAAAGCTTCAGCAACAACTTTAAGCGAAGTTCTCATTAATCCTTTTACTTCTTCGTCAGCCGACAGGTCAACCAATTTTACCTCGGTCATCAAGTCGACAACCTGCTCCGCACGGCCGCAAAGGCTGTACATCATGGCTAGAAGCAACCGCAATTCGAAACTTCTTTTTTCAATCCTTAATAATGGGGTAAAAGCTGGGATTATCTTTGTTTCAATGAGCTCCTTTGGCGGCATGATCTTTTGCGCGTCGCAATACAAGATCACTGGATGGCATTGGCTTAAGTAAATATGATAATAATAACCCGGAAATGGCGCGACGTTTTTATTTTTCGGGTGCGCTGCCTTAAAATGAGTTAGCCGTTTCTCCATAAAGCGACTTAAACCGGAAAAATACTTAAGTTGCTTGATCGCTTGAGCATAACCCCCGCCCGGCCTTAACACTTGTCTGGTTACGGTCAATTGATCAACATATTCGATCGAATAATGGTCGGAAAACCTCAAGAAAAAGTCCATGTCTTCATGCGAAAGCCGGCCGAGGACCTCGTCCCACAAACCGGTTTTATCCAAACATTCTTTGCGATGGACAACCATGGAGGGGACAAAATAACAAAAATACTCCAGTTCCCTTTTGTTGAACGGTTTTCCACTATACTCTTTTCGGCCGTCAAGGTACAAACGCAAACATTTCGCGTAAACCATGCCAACTTGCAAATTCGCGTCCAAATATCCAGACATTAACTCAAGATGGTCCTGGCCGAAGTAATCGTCCTGGTCGCAATAGGCGATATATTGGCCAAGCGCCCGACTAAGAGCAGCATTCCTGGCGGAAGATTGGCCCAGATTGCTTTGTTTAAAACATTTAACCCGAACATCCCCAAAAGAGCGGGCGATCTCGTGGGACGCGTCGCTTGAGCCGTCGTCAATAACGATCAGCTCAAGATCACCCATAGTTTGAGCCAGGACATGTTCGATCGATCGTCGTAAACAATCGGCACCATTAAAAGTCGGCATTATAACGGAAATCTTCGGAAAGGGCACTATTCCCCCGCTTTCTCTGTCGCGCGTTTTTGGATCTCGGAAATTTTTGATCTGCTTAATTCGATTAACCGTTGGGCCTGCTTCTCTTTGGCCCGTTGATAAATTTCCCCATAATTAAAGACGCTCTGGTAAAACAAGAGCTCTTCTATGGAAGACGGAGCTAATTTGAGCAAGATATTCAATCTCTTCAAGGCCCCCTCAGCCCTCTTTCTGGGGCTGGCAGCCAGGCTCGCCGCGTAGGACAAATAACGCGACAGTAACACTTTTTCGGCTTGCGGGTCGATCCCGGCCAGCTGATAATAATTATCGATGGTCGCTCTGACCACGGTTCCGACCTCCCGGCTTTCCGTGAAATAGCTCAACTCTTCTACCCGGTCCGTTTTCGCAAAATACTCGTTGATCCCTTCGAAATATGTCCTGATAAAATGATACAGATCAAAACAGGGGGCTCCGGCCAGCTCGAAATCTTCCCAATCGATCACCCCACTGACCGCTCCCTCCAGAACGAAGATGTTGTCCGCGTGATAATCGCCGTGCTGCGGCCAACGCGGCAGAGCCAACGCCGGCAGTTCAGCCAGCGTTATTTGGCCTGCCGAACCAAAAGCTTTTTGCCAATTCACTAACCAGGAAAAAGCCAAACCAAAATTGCCGATATACGATCGCAAAATATTATCCGAGAGCATTTGCCGGCTAAGCGGCGCCCCCGGCAAGAAGCTGACCGCCAGCACCCGATAATCATTGATCTCGCCCCAGTAAACGACTTTTGGGACAGTTTGATCGTCCAGCTTGCCATGGATCACGTTCAGATTACTGAATTCAGTTTCCAACGAGCTCCTGGCCTCACTACTTCCCGCGTACCGCGGAAATCTGAAGATGAAAAGGGGTTTTTCTTCGCCGCGATATTTTCCTTTGACCAGGGATGAAATAATGCTGACTTCAGCCCTCCTGATCCCTCGATCAGCGAATTTAATGAACAGGAGATCATCCGGCCGTTCCCCTAGACCTAATTTAGGCCACTCTTCAAGCAAACGGCGCTTAATGAACGGGATCATCGTCTTTCCCTCGCAACTATAAAATACGAATCGCACAAAGCTGTTTCAAGTTTCAAGGCCGCAACGACACGCCCGATCAGCTTATTGGGCATTCTTTGAGCAATAATTTTTCTGATCTCCACCGAATCAAGCGGGATAATCTTAGTTGAGATTGACCGGTAATCATCTTCCGGGAAAAAAAACTCCATTTCAGCAAAGCCGGCCCGGCGCAGTAATCTTTTTAATCCCCAGAGCGAATGGGTATAGGTCCGATACGGCCTGCCCAGCCGCCGGCTGGTGATCCAGCTCGCGATAAAACGCGGCAGTAACGATGTATAGGCGGTCTTTTTCTCTTTAGAATAATAAGTCAAGTGGTCGTCCGGCGTCCCCATAAAGTAGCGCAAGCCAAAACGATTTTCAATCCCGATCCAGACTTCCCCTCCCGGCTTTAATGTTCGCCGCACTTCGGTCAGGCATTTTTGCTGGATCTTTAAAGGGTCTCCCCGTTTAAGAAAGGCTCCAACCCACTCCAACACCCCGTTCATGATCACCGCGTCAAACGACTTGTCCGCGAAAGGAAGCCGGCCGTAATCCAGCGGCTCAATCTGCGCGGCGGTGATGTTTTTCCGGCCATCCTGCCTGGCTCTTAAGCTGATGAACCGCAGAGATTCAAAATTGGTGTCCGCGGCCATGATCTCTTTTACCCTGGGGCTTAAAGCGAAAGTATACGAACCAAGGCCGGAACCAAGGTCTAGAACCGAACTTTCCCGGGTCAGCGAAAGATAGAATGAGCCGTCAGCTCGGGAGGGACAATCGGTAAAGAGGTAAAGATCCTTTATCTTGGGATTGCTGGAGGTTAGCATGGCTTCCCGCCAACCTTTACTTTCCGCCGCCGCCAGCAATTCGCCGGCCTCTTCTGGACCGAGCAATCCCCAGTAGGAAGGGCTCTTGGAAAGTTTGATCACGCCGTGGTCAGAAGACATACTAACCGGAATAGTAGCACGAAAAAAAGGGTTGAGCGAGAGCTAATTTAAGAAGCCGCTAATTTCTTCTCAAGCTCGAGGAGCTCGTTTTGAATTTTGGCGATCGTTTTTTGGTTCGCGGGAGTTTGGAAAGTTTTCAGATCGCCCAATTGTTCCTGGACCTTGCCCAGCGCCTGGCTCAAGCCCGCGCCGGACTGTTGGGCGGCTTCGATCCGCGCCTTCAGTTGCTTGATCTTCACCGTGATCTGTTTTTCAATTATCTCCTTCGTCAAATCATCTTGCTCTTTAATATATTTTTGGATCTCGGCGTCTATTTGGAAAAGGATCTCCTTGGCCTCCGCCAGGCCCCTGACCGCGCTAAGTACCGCCTTATCGACATTGCCGCTGTAGTTACCTATGTTGCCTATCCCTTCACCCATAACATTTCCTCCTTTAGCAAGCTTCCCTTAATTCAGATTTTAGCTCATCTCCCGGCGCTTGTAAACCCGATTCCTGCGCCAGGCGCTCCAGTATCCCCAAAACCAGCTTCCGCTTGGTGGTGAGGTATTTCATCTCTCCCTGCAGTTGGATCGCCATGTTGATCAGCGACAGTTCGTGTTCCGCCTCCCGGTGCATCTTTTCGTTCGCCCGGTCCCGGATGGTATCGAGCTCCGTCTGGCTAAGATCGGCCCCTAACCTCTCCATGTTCTTGAGCACGGTCTTGATCTTCCGCTCCGTCATATTCCACGCCTCGCCGCTCAACTTTGCGTAAGTGGCGCGTTCCTCGAACGCCTCTTTGAGCATTTCGTACAACCGGTATTTGGCCAGCGCCTCTCCTTCTTTTTTGAACTGCTCAAAATTGGAGACCCCCAGTTTGATCAGGCCGTTCTTCGTTTTGATCATCTTGAATTGGGTCTCCAGTACCGCCCGCAGGTCGCCCTGCATGGCGCGGCGCATGTAGATGGCCCGCAGTTTGTCGGTCATGATCTCTTTTTCCTCGTCTTTAGTGTACTGGTAGCGGTGGCCCTGGCGGGAGTCGTTGTTCATGTCGGCCCCAGCCCCGGCGTATTCATATTCGATCACCGGGTTCAGCCCCAGGTTCTCTTTCATATCGGGGATCTTGGCCAGCACTTCCATCACGTCAAAACCGACCTTCTGCCCCAGTTTGAGCAGGTCTTCGATCTCTTTCCCCAATTCCCGGCTTTCGTTCCCCATGGCCTTTTTCATGATCTTGTCGGTCAATTCGTCTTTGATGAACTCGCGCAGTTCTTCTTTGGTCTCGTCGCGCACCCGGTCGACCGCACCTTGAAGATGCTGGTCCGGTCCGCCGCCGAAATCATAACCGCCGATATTGTCGTTAAAGAAGGCGGCGCTCATGAAATTATCGAGCTCTTTCCTGGAAACCACGGAATCAAAACTTTTCTCTTTGGTCAGGAGGTTCTTGAGGAACGATTGTTTGATCTGCGTCAGTATCTCTTGCCTGACGGCGGTCGCCACCTGGGTCTTGATCCCCTGCACGTCTTTGACCGAAACGCCGCGCTCGCTGATCAATTGCCGTTCCAGATTATCGGCCAGGCGCTTGATCTCCTGCCCGCCGGTCAGAAGCATTTGCGAATAAGCGCCGATATATTCTTTAACGTCCGCCTGGCGGTTCTGCTGTTCGTCCCCTCTCCCGGAAGAGCCCTGGCTGTTCTGTCCCAGGTTTTGCTTGCGCGCTTTAGAGATGTACTGGCCGGTCGGCGATTTAAGGTCAACGGAATCATTGGCCGACTCTTCCCGCCCGTCCAAAACGAACTTATAATCTTCCCGCAGGTTGTCCAGGATCTGGCTGGTCGGCAGGTTCTTCGCCATTTTGGCCGCCAGCCCGGCCAGGATCTGGACCCCGACTTGGCCCTGTTTTCCATCCAGCGCTTTTTTAAGAGCGCTCTCATCAAGCTTGGTCGTCTCTTCCGCGTTGGTCCGGCTATCCATTTTCGAACGGACCAGCGAGTCGAGGTTCTGGGTCGCCGACATGTTAGCGGCAACGGCTAGCTGTTGATTATTGACGTTTTCCATGCTCATTTAAACATCTCCGGAGAAACTTCCCGCGCTCTCGCCAAGCACTCGGCCGCTTTGGTTTTCTCCCCTTTTATCTCGTAGGCCTTACCCAGGAGAAAACTGGGCAAAGCGACGCTCTGGTAGAGGTTGGCCACCCGGCCGTTTATCTTGATCGACAGCGCTTCGGTCAGGAGCGCGATCGCCGCGTCCAGCTGGTTGGTCACCAGGCAGATACTGGCCAGGACGTTCCTGGCGGGAATGTTTTGCGGGTCTGCCGCCAAAAGCTCTTTGGCCGCGGCCATCGCCTCGGGCAGTTTTCTTGAACGGAGCAGGAGGTCGGCCCGTTTCTCCCCGGCTTCCCGGCCAACGTCGCGGCCCGGAACTAACCGGCAAACCGCGTCATAATGCACCAGCGCTTCCGGCAACCGCTGGAGCTCGTTCAACTTGTTGGCCAGCAAAAAATGAAAGTACGGATCATTGGGCTCGGCCTCAAGCGCTTGAGCGTAAAGCTGAACGTATTTTTCCCGTTTCTCGATCATTCGTTCTTCGGCCAGATGACCGCCCCAGTGATAGATGGCCACCGGGCTATTCTCTCCGCGGACGATCTCCCCAGCGGCATCGACCAGTTGTTCATTGATCGGCCTGGCAAAATAGTAGCCCAGGCCGTTGCGGAACGCTTTCACCCGGAAATAGCCGTTATGCTTGTCGCAGCGGTCAAGCTTTGATTCGTAAAGGGTCAAAGCCAGCGCGTCACCGGCGGCCGTGGCCAGCTCTTGGCTAAGCCGCGCCAGTTCCTCTGCCGGCAGGTATTCGTCGGCATCGATCCAGATGACCCAGTCGCCGGTCGCGTGTTTCAGCGATTCGTTCCTGGCGGCGGCAAAATCGCCGGTCCAGGCAAAATGGCAGACCTTTGCCCCGTAGCGCTCGGCCAGCGCCACCGTCCCATCGGTCGAACCGGTGTCCACCAGGATGATCTCGTCCACCCCGCGGCTCAACACCGGCAAGGTCCTGGCCAGGACCTGCTCTTCATTTTTAACGATCAGGCACGCCGATAATTTCATTTTCATTCCTTAAGCCGCCGCTCTGACTTTGGACGGGTTTAGCCGTTTGACCGCCCGGTTGGTCCGGGCTATGTCGCCCAGGCCCTGGTCAAGCAAATTCTCGTAGATCTTGCCGTGCTGTTCCCGTATCCCTTGCGCTTTGCGGATGTAGGAATTCAACCTTTCCAGTTTGATCAGCACCTCTTTTTTCTTCGAGCCGAACATGTTCAGCTCGTATTCCAGGTTCGATTTTTCCATGTAAAACTCGGACAGTATCCGCCGGACCGAATCGATCTTCAGCTCTTCCAGGTAGACCGGCGAATAGCGTTCCTTGATGCCCAGCCGCTCGGCCTGGATAAAGAGCTGGTTCTTCAGCTCGTTGATAAATTTCTTTTGCGCTTTTTGGCGTTTGCTCATCCCACTATCTCCAGCATGGTTTCGTCGTAAACGACCTGGGAGAGGCCCGCCTGGTTCTGGGCGACCAGGTCGGACCGGACCTGGTCTTTTAAACTTTCCAGCTCGGCGATCGGCATGCCAACGAGCGCCAGCCGCTCCATGACGTTGCCGACCAGCCATTTGGCAACCTTGGCCAACAGCTGGTTATGGGAAAAGACATTGGCATAAGCGGGGGCAAACATCTTCTTGAATTTGCTCCGCAGGTCCTGCACCAAGCCTGAAGAAGTGGGCTCGGAACTGGCCACCCGGGCGGAAGTATCGGTAGTCGAGGTGGTCAGGAGAAAGTCGCTGTCGGAAACGCGGTCCATCAGGTTAAGTTCCGAGCCGTCGGCCTGGCCCCACTCTACGCCGCTCTCCCGCGCCCCCTGGCTGATAAGCTGGCTCTCCTCGGCCGGTTTAGGTTGGTTCGGCTGGGTCTTTTTAACGGCGTACTCTTTGGCTAGAGTAAACCCCATTCCAAGCGGCATTTCACCATTGCTCATTCTATATATTTATCGTGTTTTAAAGGGGAAAACTTGCATCGGAAGAGCTCTTTTCTTCACTCTAAGGGGAGTCTAACAACATCAGGAAACAAGAGAATTAACTTCTCGGTTTCCTTAACCCTCTCTCATGTTTTTGAGGAGCTGCTTGCGCTTGGCGTTACCTTGGAGCAGTCTTTGGGAGTATTTAACCAGTCTCTGCTGATATTCTTTACTGCCGATCTTATACTCTTTTTCCTTGCTTTTGGAAGCGCTGTTTTGCTGGCTCGAGCTCTTAGCGGCCGGTTTGTTCATTGATTGTTTTTCCAGCGCTTTTCTTCTCTGCTTGGCCAGATTGGCCGCTTTGGCTTCCTGCACCTGTTTTTCCGCCAGTTCCTGGAGCTTCACTATGTAATCATTCATGTCTTGCTTGAATTCCGCCACTGCCACCCGTTTCGCGGCACATCTCTGCATAACGCTGATAAGGTCCTGCCCCACTCCCTTTTTGTAAAAAGTGCCGACGGCGTGCACCACCCAATTGCTGTTAAAGGCTTGGCCCATCAGCGTCTCATTGAACGACAAGTTTTCGAACTGGGCGCCGGCATAGTTGGCGTGACTTTGGCCGGTGTAGGCATCGTTCAAACGATTGGTGTCGCCGTAAGCTATATTGAACAATTTAATCCAACCAGGATTGCCGCCCATATAATCCGTTACCGCGTCCTGATTGTTGCCAAATTTGATCTTGATCCGTTCGCGAGCTTCGACACCGGTCCATTTGCGGTCCCAGGAGTAACTGGCAGCAGCTATATTTGGTTTATAAACCGATGTCGGGGTTTTCCAGCTCCAGCCCGCTCCGGAATCCCAGGCCCAAACCGCGCCGGAGTTCACTCCAACCCAGTTCCCTCCGTTAGCCGTATCCAGGTATTCTTCCCATCTCGGTTTATCGGCCGCCTCGGTCGCGCCGAACCATTTGTTGATCAGGTTACCTACCGCGTCTCGCCGCGCGATAATAGTGGCGTTTTTGTCATTGGCCGCGCTAGATTGTTGGTCCAACGAGACCCACAAGTCGTAGAGCACCCCTCCCTGGTAATCAAAATCGTCGGCGCATTTATAACCATCGCCCTCCCTTTTGATCCCGGTATGGTTAAACGTATTCCGCCCCAGCCACTGCGAGAATTTCCAGAATTGCGACCTGTCCAGGTCGGACATATTATAGCCGTTGTTATCTCCCTTCTCGTAAAACATGGTCAGCTGGTTGGTAAAAGAGTGCTGGATGTAAAAGAAGAAAGGGAAAAGCGCCATTGAATGGCCGTCAAGATAGGGGTTGGTTGTTTTCATAAAAGCGTCAATATGGGCCATCATTTTGGCGTCGTCCCTGGTCTCGGTCACCGGACCGACGACCTCCGTCATCATCGCCCAGGCCCGTTCGCGCGATTCATACATCGCCGCGGTCAGCAGGAAAGCTTCATCGGAGCTAAGCGAAGCGTAAGAGCCGTTCATCACGATCTGGTAATAGCTCTGTCCCGGGAACTTATTATTAATGAGGTTTTTCACGTCCTCCCAGCTCTTGCCGGAGGCCGCTAGCAGGTCATTGGCATAATACGCTTTGTCTTCGATCGCCGTCGGATCGTATTTTTCGCTTTTCGTGTATTTTATATGGTTCCACTCATCGGCGCTCACTTCAAAATCAATGTTCCGGAACGCGCCACCCGTCCCCGCCCCGGCCATGCCCGTTTCAGGGTCTTCCGTAAAGTTCCCGAAACTCCCTGCCCGGTGATGCATCCCGGAGACCCAACCACTCCGCCAAGTGGTGTAACCGTCCTGCCCGGGATTTTTCGCTTCCCAGGCCTTCAGCGAATCGATGTTTGTGACCCGGCCGTCGCCGGTAAGATCGACCAACCCGGTTCCCGGCGTCTTATCATCACCATCCAGGTTAAGCAACAGGCCAGGATTAATTGTCTTGGCGTCATATTCGTTAAATGCTTCCCAATACTCTTTTGTCACATAGGTCACGTACGGTTTGCCGGTTGCCGGGTCCAGGCCATGCTCAAAGGAGACCGTCCCCTCGTCTCCCGCTTGAGCCGACTTTTTCCCCTCATAGATCATTTGCTCATATTGGGGCAGGAATTTCATCATTTCCAGGCCAAAATTGGCCAGTTTTTTAAAGTTGGCATTATGAGTGGCAAAATTGGCCAGGTCAGGCCCTTTAGGAACGATCTTTTTAAAGGGCTTTCTGACCAGGGTCGGATCATCCGAGGTAAAAGCGTATTTATTCTTGAACATCTGTCCCTTTTATTATGACATCGACTGGTTGAACGTTTTCTCGAGCGTCTGCAGGAATTTGTAATTTTCCAACAGTTGGGAAAAGATGAATTCCTGTTCCGACTGCCACTGACTGATCAAAAAGGTGCCGGCGGCGCCGTTTTTCTGGTCAGCCGCGATCCGTTTGCCGTCTAATTCAAGGTCCTTCGTATCATCGGTCAGCGTATCCATTAAACCGGACAGCTCAAATTTAAAGCTCTTATAAAAGTCAACCACCTTATCGCGCAGTTTGGGCATCCCTTCCTGGAGGCCAGCAATGGCTATTTTTTGACTTACTTTATTATTATTGTTATTGTTAGTATCGAACATTTCAACCATCTCCTTAATGATCCGAGGGAACACCGGGGGCGCCTTGCGGCAGCCCCCGGAATAGTCATTTAACCACGGGTCACTATGTTCTCCACCTTATTCTTCAACGTGATCGGTGATTTACCGATCGTCGCGATATTCGAAACCGCGGTCTGGATAGCGTCCTTGGCATATTCCAAGAGAGCCACGCCGCCGGTCCCTTGCAGTGAAGCAACTTTATCGCCCCACTTGAGCTTGCCTTCCTTATTCAAATCATCCGTTGATTTGAGCTTATCAGAATCTTCAACCGCTAAATCGCTTTTTCCTTCCTTTGAAATAGCGTTAGCCGCGTCAACGACCTGATCCAGCAAGGCTAAGTTAGCGCAATCCTGTTTGTTCAACTGATCAACTGTATCTAGCTGGTTACTAATACCAACTGTCTGGTCTGCCATATCTTTTCACCCCCTTTTTCCCTGCCCGCCTTTGGCGGGCTTTATTTCTCCCCCGCCCTGTCGAGGAGCGGGTTCGATTGTGCCTTCCACTTATCTATTCGTTGCGGCGCGCGCAAAACTTGCATGCGCCAAGCGGCTATTATTTCAGACGACAAAATCCTGTTTTGCCCCCGGCAAAGAGACGCCGGAGATCTGGGAGATGTAATCGCGCACCTGGGCGGCGCTGGCCAGGTCGTTGCCGGAATTGGCCTGCTGGTCGTTTGACAACGCCTCGTGGCCCCTCATCAGCGAGTTTAAAAGATCTGAACCGCCGCCCCACTCCTGGGCACCGCCGATCCGCTTTGAGCTGTTACTAAGTTCTGAACTCCGTATGTCCATTCCAAATGTATTATCGGGGAAAAGAGGTGAAAACTTGCGTCTCCTTCACCCGCCCTCATCCGATCCGCCAAAGTAGTGCACCTTCTCCCAGGGGGAGAAGGTGTAATGCAAAGGAAAACAGTAAAGCTAAGTACCCTCTCCCTTTGGGAGAGGGTGAGAGTCTTCAGCGCCATGGGTGAGGGCTGTGAGAGGTATATCGTCGGATGAGGGCAGCGTCGTCTGGTGAGGGCTGAATTTAACTATTTCTTGAGGCCGTTCAGGAGCTTCTTGATCCGGTCAAGGGAGTCGTTCAGGGACTCTTCTTCCGCCCCGGTAAAGCTGAATAGCTCTTCCAGGGCCTCTCCCCGGCGGTTATTGAGCAGGAGGGAGGCGGCATCGTTCCCCGCGGCTACCTGGACATTGGCGGCCTGGGCGACGCTCTTAAAGTTCTGCGCGAACGACGGGCCGGTGTAGTTCTGGTCCGCGACCGGCTTGACCGCCGGCTTGGCGCTAAAGATCTCACCGATATTAGGATTAAAACCGTTTATGTTCATATTAAACCTCTCTTGAGCCGACCCCCACCATCCGGGAGAGGGTCTCTTCTTGCTCAACAACCTGGTCGTAAAGGTCACGCGGGGAAGAGTTGCGCTTTTCTTTGCCGAGGCCGCTGAAACCGGCCGCGGCGATCGCCTGGCGTCCGGCCGCTGCCCGCTCGCCCGGCTTTTGATCTTTGATCTCGCGGTCGATATTTTCAGTGGTCTTTTTCCGCGTCTCTTTGCCAAAGCCCAGGAACTCGCTCACGAAGGCGAGCGTCGTTCTCTGGCCGGAGACTGTGTCATTTTTCGAACGCGGCCCTTTGGCCGCCGCGGCCCGCTGTTTTTCCTTTTCGCTGGTTATTACTTTTTGCAGTCCCTTTAATTCTTCCTGCAAGCCGTTGATCCTTCCTTCAAACTTTTTGATCTCATCATTCAGCTCGTCAAGCCGGCCGTTCATTTCGTCCATTTCCGGATCGCTCGCCTCATACACTTTTTCGGCGTTGCCGTTCATTTCGATGATTTTTTGGGCCGTCTTGATCTCTTCTTCCAATCCACCTATCGCAGCCAATTCCTCGGTAGTCAGGTCCCGCTTTTCCGCCACTGCCCGGCGCTTGATCTGCTCGATCTCTTCACCGCTCTGCTTAGCCCCTTCACGGATCTCTTGGTTCACCTTAATATGGTCGGCCCTAAATTTGCCTGCTTCAACCTTGCGGGCGGCCAGCCGCTCTTTGATCTCCCCTTTCAGTTTAGCAACTTCTATTTTTTTACTCTGGAGCTGTCCGCGTAAAGGGGGCAGCTCGCCCTGGATCTCTTTGATCCTGGCCTCGATCCTTTCCAGGGTCGCGGGATCGGCCTGAACCGCGCTAGCTTTTAGATCGTTGATCTCCTTATTTTTTACGTCGACCTTACCTTCGATTTCTTCTATCTCCCCTTTAACCCCGGCTATTTTTTCCTTTGTGCCGCGCACATCATTAGCCGCTCCCTTTCTTGTTGATTCGATCCGCGCCTCTATCCTATTGGCCTGCTCGAGGAGCGCCCGGCTCCGGCTGGTGGTCTGGTGCGGCTGTTCCCGGTTGGTCTTTCCCGGTTCCGCCGGTTGAGGCGCCTGCGGCGGCGGCGACAGCAGGGCCGCGATCTGCGCCTGCTTGACCGGGTCTTTTTCCATCTTTACCATGACCTCAACCGAAGGTTGATCAAGAGCTATTTTGTTGGCCTGAGCATATTTGGCCGCCTTGAGCGGGTCGTTGCCGTTCAAGCCGAGGAGACATTCCAGCCTTCTCGCCGGCGGGAGAGAATTGATCGAGGCCGGGCTGATCTTCGGGGCCGGAACAGTGTCTGTTGAGTTGTTGCTCCTCGCGTATGCCAAGGGGTTCTTGGGACCGTAATTATTGAGCGCGGAGCAGGTATCCTTCATGCCGCCGACGATCGTCTGATGGAAAAGCTTGTCATACCGGGCCGCGGCATAGGACATCGCCGCGCTGTTGTTCTGCAGCCCTTCCATCTGGTACTCTGATTCGGCGATATCGGCGTCCATGTTGTTGGAAGAATTAAAGTAACCGCCGCCGCCGTTATCGGCGCTGACGGCGCTCCGCTTGGAATCGACGTTCTCGGTCTTTTTCGGCTCTTTCGCTTTAACGTCATTATGGGCGGAATCAAACCAGTTGTCGGCCACGCAATCCAGGGCGATCCCGGTCAGCGACAGCCAATCCCGGGCCGCGTACCACTTCGCGGCTTTAGCGCCTTCCGGGTTATCAAGATATTTGGGCTGTTTCTCCGCTCCGGTCAGCGGTGTTTTGGCGCTCGGAGCCGCTTGAGCCGCTGAAGGGGTTTTTACTTCAACAGCCGGCTTAGCGGTAGCCACCGGTGCGGTCTCGCCCGGTTTGGCGCTACTGCTGGGAGCGACAGTTTTATTGTTGATGACCTTCGAGGAATATTCAGAAGCTTTTACGGCGCAAGCGATGGAGAGCAGGCTTATGCCGGTCGCGATGGCGGAAAGGATGATCCCTTTTTTCGCTTCGCTGACCTGGTTCTGGCGAGTGATGATCGTCTCCAGCGCCTGTTTCATGGCATCGACCATGGCCAGCATGATCGACTTGTTCTGGTCCACGTTTTCCCGGCCAAAATCCTGGCGGTTGATCTTGGCCCCCGCGGCTAGCCTCGAGTCGGCCATGAGCGACCGGGCAATCGTCAGGGCTTCTTTGATATTATAGAGATTGCGCATCCGGGTGCTGATCTTCGCGGCCGCCGCGCTGACGCCGACATTCGCGCCGTCCAGGCTTTCGATCAGCCCCTGGCCCATTTCGCTCAAGATATCATATTCAGCGTTGGCCAGTTTTTGGTCGACATCCTCCGGATTATTTTGGGTCCGGCGGCCGGTCTTTTCAACCGTCGTCTTGGCGTTGTAGTTATTATAAGCTCCCAGGTCACCGTTCGCCGCTATGATATGCGAGGCCAGGGAATTGATCGAATTATTCAGCGACATCAGGGAAGGTGCCAGCCCGGCGGTTAAATTGAACGCCTGCGACCCCGCCGAAAACGCGCCCATACAGGAAAACCCGGTAACGGATAAAGCCGCGTTGATGCCAAACGACCAGGCAGACATCTTGAACGCGTGCTCCGCGTCCACGGCACGGTTCATCAACTGGACCTTGGCCGAGAGGAAAGAGGTAATGTTGCTCATGACCCGCATCGCCGTGCCAAAATTGGCCTGGTTGACCGACTGGCTTAGATCGCCGACCGTCGCCAGGGTGATCCCCGCCATCTGCTGTTTAACGATGCTTCTTAGTTCGGAGCTGAACGCCCTCATTTTGGCGAGCGCTTCTTTGGCGGAATAGATCGCGCCAATCTTAGAATAGGCGCTGGTGACCAGGCCCAAGTTGATCCCGTAATAACCGTTGCCGGCGCTGACGATCCCGCTATTCATTAGGTCTAGGTAGGCCTGCGCCTCCGCGCGGTCAAGCCGCCCTTCGGTGCTGTCATCCCCCTGCCTAGCGAACAATCTTTCCAGATCGGCGTTGCTTGAGTTCAGATCGGCCCCCCGGGCATTCCCTTCACCCCACCCCGCCTGATAAAAATTATAACCGCTGCTGGCCATCGCGGAACCGATACCGGCCCCAATCATTATTCCGGGCAGGCCGCCAAGACACCCGCCCAAAAACCCGCCGGCGGCCGCGCCAGCGACCGACCAAACCGCCCCCATGACCGCTTTTTTAGCTCTTAGCTTGCTTTCCCGGGCGATATTCTTCGCGGTGATCTTTTCCTGGAGCTGGAACTTGACCGCGGAGAGGATGATCTGCTTTTGGGAAAGAATGTGCTCGACCGAGTTTTGCAGCAGGGCCTCGCCGGAATCAACCAGCGCGGAACCGGTGAACTCCGATTCGACGATCCGGCGCATGTCCCGGCCGTTCTTAATGAGATTGAAGATCGCCCGGATCGAGTTATTGATAATGTTCTGCCGCATCTCGTAAGAAGCAAAAGCGTGGGTATCGAAAGAGTAAGAACCGTCCTTGTTTTTGACCATCAGGCCGCCGTCGCGCGCCGCCTGGCCGGAATTGATGTTCGTCTGGCGGTCTAAATTTTCGAACGTGTCGAGGATGACATGGCCGCAGCCAAAACTAGTCCGCCCCGCCTCCTGGCCGCCGCCGGGTTCGACCGCGTTGTAACCGTCGATATCAGCCTCGATCGCCGCCGCTCCTGCCGAGCTCAAACCGGCCGCGAGGCCGGCCGCCAGAGTCGCTACGCCAATCCAGAGCGGCACGCCCGCCGTGCCAAAACTGAGGACCGTTCCGATCGCGGCCAAAACGATAGACACCACCAAGGCCACCGGCGCCAGCGCCCTTAGGGGTTCGGCCTTCCTCATCTGGTTCAGGTCCTTGATCAGCTTGGTCACCTGGTTATGCAGTTTGATCTTGAGCATTAACTGGGAAGCGGCCATGTCAAACATGCTGATGCCGTTGCCCATGGTCGCTTCGGCGGAAGCCATCAACAGCTCCGCGTCGTTGCTGACGCCGGTCAAACCGGTAAATTTTTCGCGGACGGCGTTGCGCACGTCGGCCTGGAACAACTTCAGCGCCAGGTACATGCGGTAAGCATTCTGCATGCCGACCAGGCCGCCGCGGTATTCATCGACCAGCTTTTTGACGTCTACGGCCTGGTAATCCGGGTCGGTCCCGTCATCAAGATAGCCAAAGGCCCACTGGACCAGCATCACCGGCCCTTTGGCGATACTGCAGGTCAATGAAGCCGGGTCAAAACCGGTCAGGGAACCGAACGGGTCCATGATATAGCCGACCGGGCCAAGCCACTCGCGCAGGTCGTCAAAAGATTTCTTTAACCCGTCAAGAAACTCGTTGATCGAATCCAGCAGTCCTTTGAAATCGAGAGTAAAGATCGATTTGACGCCGTGCCAGATCGCGCCGCCCATTTTTTTGTACCACGGCTTGTTCTCTTTTTCTTCCATCTGCCGCAGCTTCTCGTTGACTTCGTTCAGTTTCTGGTCAATTTGTTTATTGACCTCTTCGAGTTTGGCGCTAAACCCTTTCAGGAACTTCGCCATGCCGAGGTTAAAAATGGCGCCTTCGCCTTCGCCCGCGGTCTCCTCCAGGAAAGTGGCTATGGAATTCAGCACCCGCTGGAGGGCGCCCAGGGTCCGTTTGGTCGATTCCAGGTATTTCTGCGATTCTTTGAGCGCCTGCTGGGTCCTGGCCTTGGAATCCGCCCCCCCTTTGAAGAAGTCCTTGACCCCTTTCCAAAAGCCCTTGCCCTCTTTCTTGATCGCCGCCATCTTTTCGTTGTAGATCCTCATGTTCTGGGTGTTGATCCATTCGAACACTTTGGCGATCGCCGTCTGAACGATCTTTTGCATCGACTGGAACTTGCGGGCAAAGATCTTTTTGTAGGAATATTTACCGTCCGGCTCGCGCTGGATGCCGGAAAAGATCTCTTCGGCGATCTGCTTCGCTTCAAATTGGCTGGTGAGAGCGATGAGGAGCGCCATCATCACGTTGGCGCGGACGATGATCTTTTTCGCCCATTCCTCCAGCTTTTCCGCGTCCGGTTCGTAATAACCGTCCCCGTTCAGGTGGCTGTAATTTGTCTCGGTAAAATCCAGAGTATCCGCGTCATTCTGCGCTTCGAGGCTGTTAACCTGGTCGATCGCGCTGCCGGTCGAGTCGCCAGTAGGCGGGGGAGGCGGAGGAGGGGGCGTCGGTGGGGTTTCGTTGAGAGAATTATTATACTCGGTAGTATTAGCCAGATATTGCTCCATCTCCTCAACAAGCCCGCCGGTGTTCTGTGACGCGACCGCAGAGAAAACGGAGTTCATCTCGGTGGAAACAAAGGTTTGTGACGGCGACAAAGCGACCTGGTCAAGTCCCGCACCGTCCAAAGCGTTGAACTGGATGTTATCGGAAATCAGATAAGACGGCTGGGCAAAAGTACCAGCCAGGGCAGACTGCTCCTGCAGCTCCGCCATTTTTTGGGTTTCTTGAGCGCAATTTACCTGTGCTGTCATTACACTATATTATCGAGTTAAAAGAGGAAAAACTTGCGTTTATTTAGACAGTTCTTGCGGGGCAACTAGCGGCTGGTTGGGGTGGTTTTGGCCTGGGCGACCGTGGCAGTTAGCCCTGTTAATATCCCGACTATTTGCTCTATTTTCCCGCCGCGCAAAAAACCGGGCAACAAGGTAAAGGAGCGATCAAGCGCGGCTTTATGCTCCGGTTTTGACGGATCAATACCGTCTAATAAAGCTTCTTGCCCGTTGCTTTTTAAATACGCCCTTAATTCAGCGGTTTTCCCGGCAAAATTCGACGCGCTGGCCAGGGTCACTTTATTTAATCCTCCACCCATTAAATAATCGTTGAAGGCGGTTTTGGCAAAATATTGCGCGGCCACCGGTTCATCAAGCCCTTTGGGGAAGCCCATTTTTTCTTCCGTTATTGCCCGGCTCATCGCCGCGATGACAAACAGGGTGAACGACTGGCATTTTTTAGGATCGGTCAGGATATTATCTCGTATCCTGTCCGCTAAAGCGTCATCACTAAGGTCAGAACAATCGCCGCCTTTAGGATCAACATGGGGGATAACGGAATTCAGGTAACTGCGGTGCGCTTTGACGAATTTTACGAGATCGGCTCTTGGCAGCTGCTTAAGATGGTCCATTAAAACGTCGGCGCTGACCACCGTCACTTCGCACTGGCCAAAGAATTCCAGGCTGACCCCGGTTATTTGACTATAGGTAGCAAAAAAGGTTAGATCGTCTTTCAGTTCATCGAGAGAAATAGTTTCTTTTGTGTCATTTTTCCCGGTAAAAGCGAGATAAGCCGAGTCGGTCAGTTTAAGCTTATCATTGTTCAGACCAAAAAGTTCCTGCAGGTCGTTTTTTGAGAATTTGCCGCCGTTTTTCACCGCTAGATCACGCATCTTGGCGATAAACTGGTCATGACTTAGTTTTTTGCCGTCTCTGGCCGTGGCGGCATCATACGCCTTCCAAGTCCCCTCATAAGGATCGGACCTCATCACAACGGTATCGCCGGTCTCGGCCGTTCCGGCCGCCGATTCCGGTTTATCCGTGCCCGGCGCCGTGACCGGCGGTTTTGCCGGCATTCGCGGCGGCAGTGGCGGGCCGATTAGTGGTGTATCTACCATGATTGATTATTTACCTTTTTTTGTGGAGAGCATTTCCGTCAGCTCTTTTTCCTTAGCCGCCAATTGATCGGCCAATTTCTGGTGGGCGGCCTCGGCGGCCCGCACTTTCTCTTTGGCCAGACGCAGGGAGATTTGGGCGCTTATAACGTTGAGCAAACTCGAGACCAGCGTGAACACCCCGAGGGCGAAGAAAAAAGTGAACCAATTAAAGTTTAGCAGGAAATAGTCGATCATTTATTTTCGTTCACTCCGCTTTTGGCTGCCGGCACCGTCGCCCCATCAACCGTTGTATAGACGACATGATTTCCCTCGCCAAAAATGCTGCACCACGCTTGCTGGCCAAAAGTCGCAGGTTGTTCCTCCGCTCCGCCGATCCGGTATTTGGCCTTGCCATCCGTCGGCAAAGAAAGCAGCCCGCCACCAGCGGCATAACCGATCTCTGACGCGCCTTGCCCAAATTGCTGCGACTTCGGTTTCCCGGTCTCGGTATTTTCTAAGTTAACTTTAGGCGGGGGACTATTGGGTGTAAATTGAATACTCATGTCTTACTCCTCCTATGCAACATTCTATCGCAGTAACCGGCAAAAAACTTGCATCAATTATTCAATATTTATTCCGGCCTGTCTGACATCCGGTTTTTTTACCGGCTCCTCCGGCGTGATGGAAACCGACCAGTAATGGACCGGCTCGGCTTTGTCAAGATAAGCGTAATCGACGCCAAACCCGCCGAGATTGATCCCCAGCCCGGCGGTCGAGCAATCGAGGCCGCGGCCGGCGCGGA
>Ga0265296_1001155_pt1 | contig 32163 bp, 28 predicted proteins | sample MunlanPumphouse1_FD_189073 | JGI IMG/M metagenome (GOLD analysis project Ga0265296, IMG submission 189073) | Groundwater microbial communities from a municipal landfill in Southern Ontario, Canada - Pumphouse #1 | ecosystem: Environmental > Aquatic > Deep subsurface > Groundwater | place...
TATTGCGTTACAAAATACTCAATTGACGGTTGTTTTTCCGCTCTTCCTTATAATAAAACCGCGCAAAAACTGATTTATAATTTTAAATACAAACCATATTTAACAGATTTAAAATCCGTTTTGGTGGATTTATTTTATGAAAGCTTAATTCAAAATGAGGATTTTAATAGGGAATTAAAAAAGGGGGAGTGGCTTTTTATTCCTGTTCCTTTATTTTCTTCAAAACTTCGTAAGAGAGGCTATAATCAAGCAGAAATTTTAGCCAAAGAGCTGTCTAAAAAGCTTAGTTATCCTGTTCAAAACATCTTGGAAAGAATAAGAGATACAAAAACACAAGTGGGAATGACGAATATAGAAAGAAGAAAAAATATTAAAGGCGCCTTTGGACTCATAAATCACAAATCATTAATCAAAAATCATCCTTCGACAAGCTCAGGATTTTGCAAAAATTGCTCAATATTCTTGGTCGATGATGTGGCAACAACCGGCTCAACTCTTCTGGAAGCTGCAAAAACTCTTAAAAAAGCAGGGGTAAGAAGAGTAATCGGTTTAACCCTGGCAAGGGATTAGCACGCGAAAGCCGCCTTTCGGCGGCTGAAGTGTGGAGATGTCCGGCAATGAACCGGAGTCCAAGAAAACAATGTAAAAACATCTACAAGCTTATTCTACTTTTAAAAGTCGTTTTATTCTTTTCCAGTAGAAGGGAATAAATAAAACCAAGATTATAAATTCGATAAGGACCTAATCGCCTTCCTTATTAATTTCTCAACTGTATTTATGCTCATATCATCCCGCTGAGAAAAGATGTTATGAACAGGTCTTCTTAGTTTACGTATGCGTTTTGAGGCGCATAGGCATAAGCCAATTGACCGCTAAAATTGCTTCTAGCATTTATTTTTTGATTATGTTTTACGGCTATTAATCAAAGCCGGCTTGCAGTTTTTAAAGTGCGAATCTTGTCGATGCAATGCATCCCCAATACGCGGAATTATAACTCAATGCGTGCTAATTGTCAAGTTTTACAGCCTCGGACTAGCTTCGGGAAGAAAGCTCTGCTTCAAGATCTCTCTGTAAGTCTTTTTTCTTAATTGCTTGTTTTTTATCAAATTTTTTCTTTCCGTGGCCTAATGCTAGTTCTACTTTTACAAGATGCGATTTTAAATATAAAGATAAAGGCACAATGCTTAAATTTTGACTATCCATTTTTGATTTTAAAGAGATTATTTCGCTTTTATGTAAAAGCAATTTTCTGGTTCTTGTTGGGTCATAATCATCTGTTCTTGCATTTTGGTATGGGAAAACCTTTGCATTAACAAGATATGCTTCGCTGCCGATTATTTTTACAAAACTGCCGGTTAAATCCGCATGTCCTAAACGGATAGCTTTTACCTCTTGACCATAAAGAGTAATACCGGCTTCAAAGCGGTCTAAAATTTCAAAGTTGAAAAAAGCTTTTCTATTGGTTATTTTCATAAGGGTATGATAGGACAAAAGAGGAGAAAAGTAAAACTAGGCTAGTCACTGACCGTATCTAAGTTGTTGCAAGGAAAAAAAAGTCCTCATTTCAGATTGTAAAGCCAGTTCAGACATTCCTGCGCTTACTGATTCTTGATATACATTATAAGCACGCCGGAAAACATTTATTTGTTCGGGTGTGCCTATTACTAATAAATGACCAGCGGTTTTATCGTCTGCAGTTGGACGGCGGCGCAAGGAAATGTCTACTCTTGGTCCGATTCTTAATCTGTCTACAAGTAATGCCAATTCATGTCCGAGCGATAAATCAGTTGAATCTATAGTTAGTGTTGGCCTTGCAGTGTCTCGTCTTTCAATTGCCTCGTGTACCATAAGTGTAGCATTTTAAAGTAGGATGGTTAATTTGTCAAGGCTATTTCAAATCTATCTGGTAAACTTTGCCGGAGGAGAGGACGTAAACTTTCTTGTCTTTTTCCAAAACTTCAAAATCACTTGCTGTTTTTAGAACATCCGCTTGGTACTGGGCTTTATAACTGCCGGTTTTATCTAAAACTACAATCCTTGATCTTCCCGAATCCAGAATATAAACATTGCTAAAATCAACTGTGGTATAAATCCTCGAAGGCGAAGAAAAACCTTTATCAAGCCCTGCGATTGCAAAAGTATCAGCTTTTCCTTTAGTGAATTTTTCAATTGTTCCGTCTTTAAACAAAATCCAAATTGCTCCGTCGATTGCAATTGAAGTTGCCGATGCCAGATCGGGTTCGGTTCCGCTCGCAAAATAATTAGCTTGTCCAAATCCGCTTGAAGTTTGCACAAATTTATTTATTTGCTTTCCGTCTTTATCCAAGACGTAAATATTGCCAAAATAAACTCCTAACCCTCCAATGTTTTTTGGCAAATCACTTGGTTTAATAATTACTTTTGGACTTCCGCCGGTCTTTGCTACGGAAGAAACGCCGTTTGAATCGACAAAATAGATATTTTTATCATCTTGCGTAGCATAGTTTGCTCCGGAATTTTTTATTTCCGCGGATAAAATATCACTCACATTGCTATCAACGCTTCGCGCAGTTATCAGGTTAACGCCGGAAGACGAGTCTAAGGCTTGGTTCACCTTATCCAAAAGCGCCAAAATTTGCTGTTCTTCTTTTGATTTTGCAGAGAATTTTGATTTTCCATCTTCAAGTATTTTTTGCGAGGCGGCAAAGCTGTCGTGAGCTAAATTTTGATTAAGTCCTAAAAGATTTTGCCCCTCATCATATTTTTTTTGCGCCGGCGGGTAAACCTGGCTAAATAGCGCTTGAGTTTTTGCTTCATTTTGTTTTTTTACCGCCAAGAAAATACTTACAGTAAGAACAACAGCAATAATAATAACGATAGTTAACAAAAGTTTTTTGGAGTGATTAAAGCCTTCCATTTTAGGAAGCTTAAGCTTTCTCAAAACTAAAGAGAAAGGATTGCTTAATTTTGAAAAAGGTCCTGAAGATGCAACTTCTACGGCAGCTTGAGGCATCTCTTCTTCTTTTTCCTTGGGTTCTATAATTTCTTCTTCTGTTTCTTCTTTTTCTTCGGATTCTAAAACTTCTTTAGCTTCGGGTCCTTTATAGGAAAGAACTATTGCGGCTGCTCCGGATTGTTCTTTTTCGTTTCCGTGAATTTTTGGCGCAAGAGTTTCTGCAATTTCGCTTGGAGGCTGATTATCCAAAGACGCGGCCAATGTATTGGCAGAAATAATGTCTGAAAATTGTTTTGTCTGTAAAATAATAATGTCGCCATTTTGTAAAAAACCGGAAGCGGCTTTAACCGATGAAGGAAGACCCTCGTCAACATAGAGAATTGTTCCTAATTTTTCTTTTCTTTTTACATCAACCTTGCCTTTCCCGAGAATAAAAACATACAGAAGATTATTAACAAGAGCACAGATTACAAAAGAACAAAAAACATCTTCCGGAATTTTTTTTGAAGTTACCAAAACGGCATTTTTAATTGAATCTAAGTCTTTTGTCTCAAGGGTAAAATATTCTTGTTCAAGGTTATCCAGAATTTCTTTTCCAAGGAGGTTTAAACCGTCTTTTTCTTCAAGATTTTCTTCGTTTCTTTCAAGCGATAAAACAGCGAAAAGCTTGCCCGCATTGTAGGCTTGCGACCATGAGTAGGCGGTCGGGTTGGCAACAATCTTTGCAAAAGTAACGTTTGTTTCCGGCATTTTCTATAGTATAGCAAGTGCTGTTAAAAAAAGCGAAACAACAAAAACAATATGAATAACAGAAACAATGCTTAGCATACGCGATGACTGCGGGATGTATATAATGCTGTTCATAGCCCTTATCTGGCTAAACACAACAAAGGAAAACAAAAAATACATAAACACTATTAAAAGAAAAAAGGCTTTTAGTATTATGTTTATGTTTAAAATATTTAAAAAATCCATTTTTACCCGCTTCCTTCCCCGTGCCCGATAGAATCCGAAATTATATGAGCGGCTCTTGCCGGATTTGGCACTTTAAGACCTTCAAGGTTTTCTCTTCCTCCTGCAGTTTGAATAAAAACATCACCGTAATTAAAAAGTGACCTGAAAAAACCGGTTTTGGTATAATTTACATCTTCTACCAGATTAAAATTTGTAAAAGCAACGTCGTGATACAAAAGATCCGAATAGTCGATATCAACAACCCCCAAATTGGTTATTAACAATATATTGTAAAACCAATTAAGGAAGTTAAATAGTCCATAGGCAAACACCAGGAGATAATAAAAGGCAACAAAAAAATAAGCAAACGTTTCCGGGATAAAAGCGAGCGGACTTGGAATATTTTTAAAGATTACAAAATAAAACAGAGGGACAAAAAGAAGGAAAATAAAAATAACAAACCACAAGAAATTCGTTACCAGATGAGCTCTTAAGAATAGAATTACTTCTTCGTGTGTTTTTTGATTTGCAAATGTAACTCCACGGGGCTTTTCCGCAAATGCTCTTAAAAACCCCATTTTTTCATGGTTACTTTGCGACGGCAGGCTATCTTTAATTTCTATACTGGGCAGGGGTATTTCTATCTTTTCTTTTTTATTTTTTGTTTCAGCTACAAAAATATCAGGCATATTATCTTTCGATATTATATAACGGTCCGACAATTTGTATATTAGCAGGAGCCCGTAAATTAAACCAGTCTTTAAATTCTGAGCCGCTAAATCCTGTTGAGCCGGCATCTCCGGAAACATTTACAGAATTCGTTTTTCCTGCTCCGAAATCTGCTCCTACAGAGACACCGGAAACGTTATTGTAAGGAGTTATCCCTCGGTTTCGAAGCTCACTTTTAACCCTTTCTTCATTCCAAACCTCACCTCCATAAGGATGGGGTTTATCTGTTTGATATAATTTTTCCTTTGTTGAAGAATCTTTTTGGGCCAGAAGAATTATATTCACAATATCAGCAACTTCTTCAGGTTTTAACCACGCAGTTTTATTGTATTGAGACCTTGAGCCCCAATCGCAGTAGAACCATGGGGAATCTCTATCATATGCATTGGTTCCAAGATCTCCAAAACTACTAGCTCCGCCGGTTGTTGTATCTGTTGCATGTTTTGTCCAAGAGGTTGCAGACCAGCCTGGAAGCTCACTTGTTGATAAGATGTATCCTCCGTGTGTCGATGAATACCAGGCTTTTATAGGGCTTCCTCCCTGAACCATTACCCATCCTCTTGTTTCATTTACTGCCTGATCCCAGCGTCCTCCCTTAGGATCCGGTTTAAAAACCTGACAGCTTTGAGTTGTGCAAATTGAGCCGGCTCCATTATTGGTATAAGACAAAGCATAAGACCTTGCTGCTATTGCTTGCGCTTTTAATGCTTCCATTTCCCAGGATTCAGGCATTTCATAAATCCTTTTAACATACTCCTCTATATTGTATCCGCCATATCCCTCTACGTTAATGTTAATGTCTGTGCTGTAATCCTTTTTAAGCTCGTAATTTGCGTAGTAAGCATTTAATATTGTTTCGACAGATTGTCCTGCCTTGGCTCTTCCGTTTGCTCCATACTGGTTAAGGCCGGTTCTATTTGGAACGCCATAAGTAAAGAATGCAAATTTATCAGAAAATCCGGGATTTATATTTCTGTCGTCCACACATCCCGAAGCGGCGGTTCCTGCTGACCTTGGGATATTAAGACCCGCAAGCCTTTGGCTTAGGATCTGCTGCTGCTGTGCCGTTAATTGGGCAATTTGAGACGAGAGGGTTGATTGGTAGGCTTTTGCGCCGGAAACTATTTTATCAAGCTTTGCAGACTGGTCATCTAAATTTGTTTTTGCCGCCGTTAGCTTTGTCTGTTCATCTTCCAAAGCTTTCTTATCTATCTCAAGCGTTTCAATTAAAGAAGCAATATTGTAAATAGTTGCTTTGTTTTGATTTTCAATAGCCTGTTGATATCCTAAAATTTTGGTGATGTCTTCAACAGATGAGCCTGATAGAAATGGTATAAGCGGAGAATCTTTATAACTGTCGATGTAGTACCTTCTTACTGCCTGATTAAAAATTTCTTGTTGTTTTGCCAAATCCTTATATCTTTGGTTAATGTTTTTTTCCTTTACCGCAACATTTTGTTCAATAGCAGTCACTCGATTTTTAATATCGGCAATTTGTGATTTCAAACTATCTAGCTGAGACTGCAAAGGCTTTGTCGCATTAATAGACATATTAAGCGCACTGGTTAAATCGTTGATCTGTTTTGTAATATCATCCAATTGATCCGAGGAACTTTTTGGCACAATAACAAAAGAAGCAATAAATAAAAATATGCATAAAAACAATAAGGAAAGCACTTTTTTCATAAGAGTAAGTTTATTATATCAAATTACGCCTTGCGCGGGTTGCTAAATGGATAAAGAGGTGGTATTATGCAAAAAAGAGGTATGGAAGAGAATCAATTTCAAGAAATACCCCAAACCTTTACTCCCGGAAGGTCAAAAAAACCCCTTCCTAAAAAAACTGTTGTTTTAATTGTCTTTATAATATTGGTAATAGTCTCTGTTTTATTTGTAAAATTAACTGCTAAATCAACAGAGCAAACAACTTCAACCGCTTCAATTATGCCTTCAGCAACGGAAACTCCAATACCAACGGAATCGCCTTTTCCATCACCTTCGGAAACACCGACGCCAACTCCTGAGCCGACAGCAAGCCCGACCCCTAAGCCAAGCGCTAATCCGGTTGATAAAGCAACGGGTTTAGATAGAAGTAAGCTTAATGTATTAATTCAAAATGGAAGTGGAGAAGCAGGTGTTGCAAGCAAGGCATCAGATTATCTTAAAGGATTAGGTTATGACGTTGCTTCAACGGGCAATGCCGATAATTATGATTATATAAATGTCACGATTCAGGTAAAGGCCGATAAAAGTGACTATCTTGCTCTTTTGAAAAAAGATTTAGGATTTAATTATACAATTGGCAATACCTCGTCGGATCTTCCGGATAGTTCTACAGAGGACGCATTGGTTATAATAGGGAAATAAGTTAAAAGTTCATAAAGTTTTTAAAGTTATAAAGTCTAAAAGTATGAAAGTTTATTTAGCAGCAGATCACGCCGGATTTGAGTTAAAGGAAAAAGTAAAAGAACATCTTTTGAAAAACCACGAAGTAATTGATGAGGGGGCATTATCGTTTAATCCAACTGATGATTATCCGAATTTTATTGTTAAGGCAGCAGAAAAAGTTTCTCAAGATCAGGATTCAAAGGGAATTGTTTTTGGCAAATCCGGAACAGGAGAGGAAATTGTTGCAAATAAAATACGGAATATAAGGGCTTTTGCAGGAGTAGACGAAGAAAACGTGAGACTTGCAAGAGAACATAATGATGCAAACATCCTTTCTTTAGGCTCGGCTTTTGTAGATTTTGAAAAAGCAAAAATCTTGGTGGATATTTTTCTCAATACTGCATTTTCAAAAGAACCAAGACACAAGAGAAGAATAGAGGAGATAAAGGAAATAGAAAAATTGACCTAATTGCTCTAATTGACCTAATTTCTAAAATGATTTAGGTTAATTAGAAATTAGAATAATTAGAAATTTACGTTTATGTTTGAAATTATTCCCGGAATTTTGGAAAAAGAATGGTCTGAAATTGAAAAGAAAATAGAACAAGTTAGGGGTTTTGCGAAAACGATACATATAGATATTATTGACGGAAAATTTGCTCCAACCACAACTTTTTTGGACCCGAAACCTTTTACAAAATATACCTTTCCTTCGTCAGGGCAAGCTCTTTTTTTTGAAGCTCATCTGATGGTTGAGGAACCAATTAATTATTTAGACTCTTTTGCAGCAGCCGGATTCAAAAGATTCATCGGCCATATCGAGCATATGTCAAATCAAATAGAATTCGTCGCAAAAGGAGAACTTTTGGGCGAAGTAAGCTTAGCCCTTAATGCCGATACTCCGCTTGAAAGCTTGGAAGCAGGTTATGAGGATTTAGATTCTATTTTAATAATGAGCGTAAAAGCAGGTTTATCCGGACAGGTTTTTATGCCCGAAGTTCTGCCAAAAGTTACAAAAATAAAAGAATTATTTCCAATTACGGTTGAAATAGATGGGGGAATAAATGACTCAACAATTGTTCAGGCAAAAAATGCAGGGGTTGAGCGTTTCGTAACAACCGGTTTTATTTTCTCCGGCGATCCTTTGGCAAATTATCAAAAACTTTTTTCAATAATACACCCGTCTTAACGGGTAACAGGTATTGCACTTGGGCTAGGGGTAGTTTTACAATTAATCAAATTTTCTGTTCCTTTTACAAAATATTCAATTCTGCCAAGGCAGGGTTTTTGAATAATATCATCCGGTATTCTTAAAGGAGCGCCGGAAACATTATCCAAAAGCATGGTCATAATTTTGTTCCAAATTGGAGCAGCTCCTGTAATTCCGGAAGCCAAAGTTTGACTCATCGGAGAATTATCATTATTTCCTACCCAAACCGCAACCACTCTTGATGGGGTAAAACCGATTGTCCAATTATCCCTTTTATTATCGGAAGTGCCTGTTTTAACGGAAACAGTGTGATTAGGAATATTAAGAGGTGAATTTATACCAAATTCCAAGGAGCGTGCAAGATTATCGGACAAAATATTTGCAATTATAAAGGCAATTCCCTCGTTAATAACAGATTTTTCTTCAGGGGCATCTTTTTGATAAACAAGGCTTCCTTGATAATCGGTAATTTTTAAAATTGGATCAAGATTAACTTTTTTGCCTGAATTTGCAATTGTTCCGTAAACCTCTGCCATATCTGTCATTTTTACCTCTGCAGCTCCTAATGTTATAGCTAGGCCATATTGATTCGGGTCACCCCAAGTAGTGATTCCCATTTTTTTGCCCATATCAACCATATTGCTAATACCCACTTTCTGCAAAGTTTTAACAGCAGGAATATTAAATGAGTTTGCAAAAGCCAGTCTTAAGGGAACTTTTCCATGGAAAGCTCCATCGTAATTAACAGGAGAGTAAGAAGGCGCGCCGGCACTGGTGTAAGTTACCGGTGAGTCGTCAATTATGGTTGCGGCTGTAAATCCGTTGGATAGGGCAGTTGCATAAGTAACAACCTTTATTGAAGATCCGGGTTGTCTTAAAGAGGTAGTTACGTTTACGTTGCCGCCGTTTGGATCATTATAATCGCGACTTCCCACCATAGCTAAAATATCGCCGTTTTTGGGATTGGTTATTAAGGCTGCTCCATTGGTAAGATATAGATAGGCGTTGCTATCAACTTCTGTTCTCACAATATTTTGAGTTTGGTCTTGAAGTTTTAAGTCAAGGCTCGTGATTATGCTTAAGCCGCCTTTTTCAACCAAAGGCAGTCCGTATTTTTTAACCAGCAAATCTTTGATATACATTACAAAATGTGCTGCATAGATTGGTGTTTGAGGAGGTAAAAAAAACAGCTCTTCATTTAATGAATTTTCCAACTGATTTTGCGTAATATAGCCTTGTTCTTGCATTTTCCGCAGTACTTCTCTTTGTCTTTCTCTCCAAAGATTGGGGGTCTCTCCGTAAGGGGAATAAGTGGTTGGAGCCTGTGGCATTCCCGCTAAAAATGCGCTTTGTGCAAGATTCAAGTCTTTTACGCTTTTCCCAAAATAAACTTCGGATGCTGCTTCTACTCCCCAGGCTGTTCCTCCATATGGTACTTGGTTAAAATACATCTGCAGAATCTCATTTTTTGTGTAAGTTTTTTCAGTCCAGACGGCTAAAATAATTTCTTTAATTTTTCTTTCAATGCTTATTTCGGGAGTTAAAAGAGTTGATTTTATAAGCTGTTGAGTAATAGTTGATCCTCCCTGTATGGGCTTTCCCGAAGCATCGGCAATGGCGGCCCTTATTATTGCATTTATGTCAAAGCCCGGGTTTTTGTAAAAATCTTTATCTTCAATAGCAATAGTCGCATTAACAAGGTTTTTGGGAACCAAGCTTAAAGGTACCAGGGTTCTATTTTCATTGGCATATATCTGATAAAGCAAAAAACCGTTTCTGTCATAGATTTTGGTTGTTTGGGAAATTTCTCTAAGCGACAACTCTTTAGGATTTGGAAGATTTTGTAAAAATATTAGAAATAAAATAGGCAGAAATATAAGAATAAAGGAAAAAAATCCTCCAAAAATAAAATATTTTATTCTAAGCCTTATTAAATGCGGTTTTTTATAAAGAACGGTTGTTTTTGTTTTCTTTGCTTTATTAAGCTTTCGCTCGGGTTTTGGCAGCCTTAATTTAAAAGCAAAACCTTTAAAAGTAGGGAATTTAAGTTCAATTTTTGGAATCTTTGGCAGAGTAAGTTTGATTATTGGTAAAGAAAGCTTTATATTCTGTTTCGATTGTAAAATTTGATTTTTTTTAAATGTGAAACGGCCGGAAATATTTTGCGTTTCTTGTATTGCCGCTTTTTTAATGTGTTTAAATTTTAATCTTAATATGTTTACTATAGAGGCAGTAATTGCTATTAAGAAGTTGATAAAAAGCAAAACAAAATCCCCTATTTTAATAAGAAGATTTAAAATAAAAATAATAGTATTAAGTATAAGTATCATATTTTATTAAGCAGAAAGAGTGTGGGAATTATACTATAGGTATGTCAGCTTTAAAAGAGGCAAAACTACTGTCCCGATGCAGGGGATGGAGTAGGAGTCGGATGCGGACAACTAATGCAATATTTATCCCCGGTTGGGTCTGTATATATGGTTACGTTTTTAGTTTCCAAATTGTCCGTTTGTCCTTTTGCCGGTAAGTCTTGGGTCGTTTTGTCAATCACAACATCTTCGGATGAAAGCTTACCGCTGGAATTTTCTGTCCCTTTTATGAAATATTCAAATCTCGTTGGGCACGAAACGCCCCCTTGTGCCATAGATGGAAAAAATCCCGTATCGGAACAAACCTGTTTTTGAATTACCGATGGCGGTCTTGAAATTGCTTCCGGAGTTTTTCCTTTAAGAAGATAAGACATAATATCATTCCAAATTGGAGCTGCGCCTGTAATTCCGGATACTAATCCGCTCATCTTGGTGTTGTCGCTATTGCCAACCCACGCCGCAACTAAAAACGAAGGGGTATAGCCGATTGTCCAATTGTCTTTATAGTCGTTGGTTGTGCCGGTTTTAACAGAAACTATTTGTCCTTTTATTTTAAGTTCTGAATTCTCTCCAAACGCTAAAAGCCTTGCCCCGTTGTCAGCTAAAATGTCCGAGATTATATAGGCAACTCCTTCGGGAAGTACTTTTTTACCAAATATCGGACTGGACGGAGGGTTATATTCTTCCAACACCTTACCGGTTTTATCCGTAACCTTAAGAATTGGATGAAGATCAATTCGATAACCCGAGTTTGCAAATACTCCAAAAGCGGTTGCCATATCCGTCATTCTTACTTCCGCCCCTCCCAAAGTTAAAGAGAGTCCGTAGTTTTGAGGCTTTGTAAAGGTAGTAATTCCCATGGCCGATGCCGTTGCAATCATACTGTCAATTCCATTTAACTTAAGCATTTTAACGGCAGGAATATTTAATGAACTTCCCAGGGCAAAGCGCATTTGAACAAGACCGTGCCATTTACCGTCGTAGTTAAGCGGACAGTAGTCTTTTCCTCCTTGATTTGGAAAACAAATAGGTCCGTCTACAAACGTTGTTGCGCCGTTATATTTATTTATTAGACCTGCGGCGTAATTTATTGGTTTTATAGATGATCCGGGTTGTCTTAAGGCGGTAGTTATATTAAAGTTTCCGGCAATTTTTGTGTCAAAATAATCTTTGCTTCCGACCATGGCTAAAATTTCGCCGGTTGCCGGGTTTGTTACCAGGGCGGAACCATTTGTAACATGATAATAGCTGGGAAGTTTGTCAACTTGTCCGGAGACAGATGCCTCGGCATATGCTTGAATAGATGCGTCAAGGCTTGTGATTACTTTCAGGCCTCCTTCTTCAACGGTTTTTTGTCCATATTTTGTTATCAAAAGATCTTTTACATACAAAACAAAATGCGGAGCTTCGATATTATCTGAAATTCTTTTGTAATTTAAAACCTCGTTTCCGGCTTTTTTTTCTTGGTCTTTTGTTATATATCCCTCTTCTCGCATTGCTTTTAAAACCTCAAGCTGTCTTTGTTTTGCAAGTTCAGGGCGGGAGCCAAAAGGAGAAAATCTGGTGGGAGACTGAGGCAGTCCTGCCAAAAGAGAGCTTTCTGCTAAGTTCAATTCGCTTGCATTCTTATTAAAATATTTTTCAGAAGCAGCTTCTATTCCCCAAGCAGTACCTCCATACGGACTTTGATTTAAGTACATTTCCAAAATCTGGTTCTTTGAATAAATAAATTCTGTTGCGTAAGCTAAGATTATTTCTTTAATTTTTCTTGGAATTGTCCGTTCCTGAGTTAAAAGGCTATTTTTAACAAGCTGTTGTGTGAGAGTCGAGCCTCCCTGCACTTGCTGTTTTAAAACAGTTGATACAAAAGCCCTTGCAATGCCTCTTACATCAATTGCTCCGTGTTTGTAGAAGTTCCTGTCCTCAATTGCAATAGTTGCCTGTTGCATATATTTAGGAACTTTAGACAAAGGGATAAATATTTGATTTTTTTTATCGTAAATATTGTACAAAAGCTTTCCGTTTCTGTCATAAATTAAAGTTGATTGGGGCGTTGATAAGCTACTTAATTTAGTTGGAAGAGGTAAATCTTTCAAAAGCGCAAAATAAAAAAACAAAGATAAAGCGAGGACAAATAAAACAATAATTATGCCGGTTATTGTAAAACGCTTTTTGTAAATTTTTAAAGGGTTTTTGAGGCGCTTTTTCATCAACTTATCATACCATTATATCTATTCACTGACAACCATTTACGGATTGTATATAATAGACAGTATTAATGGATATTAACGTACTACTTTCTTCGGTTTCAATACCGGGCCTCGGGTTTAATTGGGTTGATATTTTAATCTTGGTTGTTCTTGTTGTTTATTGTTTTCAGGGTTATGCGCTTGGTTTTTACGCTGCGGTTTTAGATTTAATAAGTTTTATTGTTTCTTTCGCTCTGGGTTTGTCATTTTATGGATTGATAGGCGGGTTACTTGTTAAGATTTTTTCAATACCGGGCGGATTTTCTAATGCGATAGGATTTTTTATTGTTGCATTTATTACGGAAATTATTATTAGTTTTATTTTAAAACGCCTGGTTTTAACAGCGCCATTTCTTGCGGAATTTGAATCTAAACCCGAGAATATTAAAAAATTAAATAATTTTCTTGGGACAATCCCGGCTATTTTTTCCGGGGTTTTACTTTTAGCTTTTATCTTAACAATGATTATTATTCTTCCTGTCTCGACCTTTCTAAAACATTCGGTTTCTAATTCTAAAGTGGGAAATATTTTAGTTATAAACACACAAGGTTTTGCAAAAGATTTAAATAGCGTTTTTGGCGGTGCCGTTAACGAAACCTTGGCGTTTTTAACAGTTGAGCCAAAAAGCAATCAGGTTGTTAGTCTCAATTTTAAAACCAGCAGTCTAAGTGTGGATACGGTTTCCGAGGAGAAAATGTTTACGATGATAAATCAGGAAAGAACTTCACGGGGGCTGGCTGCACTTGAAGTGCGAAGCGTGCTAACAGATGTTGCCAGAAACCATTGCGAAGATATGTTAAAGAGAGGATATTTTTCTCATTATACGCTTGAAGGATTATCGCCTTTTGATAGAATGGCAAAGGCAAACATTGATTTTACTTTTGCCGGAGAAAACTTAGCACTTGCTCCAAATACGGAATTGGCAATGAAAGGACTTATGCAAAGTCCGGGACATAGGGAAAACATTTTATCTACCAATTTTAATAGAGTAGGTGTTGGAGTAATTGACGCCGGAGTTTATGGAGAAATGTTTTGTCAGGAATTCTCTGACTAGATTATTGATTTCTGATTAATGATTAACGATTAATGATAAATTTAAGAAGCCTTATAGGAGCTGATATCGGTGGAAAGACAGTTCTACTTAGAGCGGATTTGGATGTTCCTCTCGCGAGAGGGGAGATTTCAGACGATTTCCGTTTAATTACCTCTCTTGAAACAATTAATTATCTTTTAAAGCAAACAAAGACAATGTTTATTGTTGGGCATCTCGGACGTCCGGAAAAAGAAGATAAAAGTTTAAGTTTGAAAGTTGTAGCACAGTGGTACGCAAATAAACTTAAAGGAAATTTAAAGGAGGTCGAAGATAAAGGCTTTTTAGGCTGGGAAATTCTTCCGGGGTTTGTTCTTTTTGAAAACTTAAGGTTTTTCAAAGAAGAAGAAAATCCTTCGACAAGCTCAGGACAAGTTTTTTCTCAAAAACTTGCATCATTGGCCGACATTTATGTTAACGATGCTTTTGCATCTTCTCATAGAGTCCATGCCTCAATAGTCGGAATTACTAAATATTTGCCTTCTTTTGCAGGATTAAGACTTGAAAAGGAAGTTGGAGAACTTTCAAAAATTTTAAATAATCCCAAACGGCCGCTCGTTGTAATAATAGGAGGAGCAAAAATCGAGACGAAACTTCCTCTTGTTGAAAAAATGCATCATTTTGCAGATTATGTTTTGATTGGAGGAGAGATTGCCGAAAACGATAAAGTCCTTCTTAAAATTCAACATGAAAAAATTACAGGAAGAAAATCAATTTTGTTGGTAGCTGATTTAACAGAAGATAATAAGGATATAACAGTCAAAAGCGCTGAAAATTTTCTTCAGATTTGTCAAAATGCCGCAACAATTGTCTGGAATGGTCCGATGGGATATATAAGTGAAAACTCAAAACTCAAAACTCAAAACTCAAAAGTTGGAGACGAGGGATATACAAGTCTTTTGCTCGCCCAAGGCATCACTAGTTCAGGAGCTTATACAATAGTCGGGGGGGGAGATACGGTTGCCTTTTTGAAAAAGAATGATCTTTTAGATAAATTCTCGTTTGTTTCAACAGGCGGCGGCGCAATGCTTGAATTTTTGGCAGGTAAAAAACTGCCCGGATTGGAAGTTTTAATGAAATAGCCCTTATCTTATTGATGGATTTTTTTTATTAAGTTATACTAATTTTATTATGATTAAAGTTGCGATAAACGGATACGGTAGGATTGGAAGATTGGCGCATAGAGTTGTTTTGGAAAAATATTCTTCCGATATTAATATAGTTGCTATAAATGCCGGCTCTTCAACAGACATTAAGGGGTGGATGTATCTTTTAAAATACGATACTACTTACGGGCCGATACTTGATAGACCAATTTCTTATCAAGAAATAGAGGCAAATTCTGCGACGAGTAAGCTGTTGGGTTATCTTGTTGTCGGTAATGCAAGAATTCCTGTCTATTCGGAAAAAGATCCGACACTTTTACCCTGGAGAGATTTAAACGTTGATGTTGTAATAGAATCAACAGGCCATTTTACAACGGAGGAAAAATTAAAAACCCATCTTCAGGCAGGTGCAAAAGCGGCAGTATTGTCTGCTCCTGTAAAAGAAGGCGATATCAACACATATGTTCTATCGGTTAATGCGCAAAATTATAAAGGGGAAAATTTAATCAGCAACGCTTCCTGTACTACCAACTGTATCGCTCCGGTCGCCAAAATTATGGTTGATCATTTCGGGGTTGAAAAAGCAATGATGACAACCATTCACGGATATACTTCGGACCAAAAACTCCAAGACGGCGGGCATAAGGATTATAGACGTGCCAGGGCAGCCGCTTTAAACATTGTCCCGACTTCAACAGGAGCAACAATTGCGGCAAGTATTGCAGTACCAGAACTGGCAGGAATTTTTGCCGGCCTTTCGATAAGAGTTCCTGTTTCTGCGGGTTCACTTTCGGATTTCACCTTCGTCTTAAAAAAAGAAACTACAAAAGAAGAAATAAATAATATTTTTAAACAGGAAGCGCAAAATCAGAATTTTGAAGGAATTCTTATGGTAACAGAGGATCCTTTGGTTTCAAGTGATATAATCGGAAATCCGTATTCGGCAATTGTAGATTTGTCTTTAACGCAAGTTTTGGGAAATTTAGTAAAGGTAATTGCCTGGTACGATAATGAATATGGATATGCGAATAGATTGGTTGAAGAAACCATAATGGTTGGTAACAAAATTTCAAACATATTATGAAGACCTCAGTAGATTTACCCGGCATTAGAAATATTACGATTTCCGGAAGGATTGGGGCCGGGGCGACTACTCTTGCCAAAAAACTTTCAGAAAAACTTGATTGGGATTTGTTAGAAGGCGGCGATTTGTTTGAAAAAATTCATCAGGAGTTGGGAGTAAGCCAGGTAGACGTTCTTGCGCGACCGGATAGTTTTGATCTTGCATACGAAGCTAAAATAAAACAAATTTTAAAAACCGAGAAGCATCAGGTTATCCAAAGCCATTTGTCGGGATTTGATGCCCAAGGAATAGAGGGCATTTTTAAAATCTTAGTTATTTGTAGGGATGAAGAAGGCGATGATAAAGCAGATATTAGAATAGATAGGCTTATGAATAGAGATGGTATTTCTCTTGAACAGGCGAAACATGAAATTCTAGAAAGAGAAAAACAAAATCTTGAAAAGTTTAAAAGATTGTATGCCGATAACGACCAGAGCTGGGTTTATTGGGACAGAAAATATTACGATTTAATTGTTAATACATATTCACATAATCAAGAAGAAGCTTTTCAATTTGTCTTAAAGGAAATAGGATATAAGGAAATATAGCCTCCTTTACTCACTGTGTTATAATATCATCTAAGCATAGAATAAAATGAAAAAATTTTTAGTTTTAATAATTTTAAGTGTTACTTTTTTTATTAATCTTCAGAGTGTTTATGCACAGGACGTATTAAGTTCTACCGCAACCCCATTCCCAACAATTGATTACACTCTTCCATACCCGGGCATTTTGCCCGACAACCCTTTATACTTTGTGAAAGCATTAAGAGATAAAGTTGTTTCGTTGTTTATCTCAGATCCTTTGAAAAAAGCAGAGTTTAATTTATTAATGGCGGATGTTAGGTTAAATGCCGCGCAATATCTTTTTGCAAAAGGAGAAGGAAAATATAGTTTAGCGGAAACTACAATTTCCAAAGGGGAAAATTATTTTTACAATTCGTTAATCATGGTAAATGAGGCAAAAAAACAGGGAATGCCAATTAATGATTTTGTTTCCAAGCTTAAAATAGCGTCTCAAAAACATCAGCAAGTCATAAGAGAGCTTGGGAGCAAAACTTCAGGCGCAATAAAAGAAAGGCTTGCCGAGGATGAAAGAAGAGCTAAAAACTTTGAAATAAGAGCAACTGAAATTAAGCCGAATTAACAAGCCAAAATATTAATAAAGAATAATTTTTTTATTCTGGATTTTGAAATACATTCTATGAAGAGTGTATTTTTTTATTCAATTTCTTGCCTGCTTTAAAAATAAGTAAAATTTGAAGCTAAAAATTAACTTGACCAATTTTGATATAGAAATTAATAGTTGACAGGGTAGATATAGTGTCATACGATGCTTCTTGGCACTACAAGTAGTGATTAAAGTATGAAGTGTCCTTATTGCGGAAGCAGAGATACGGAAGTAGTAGAAACAAGAGACAGCGAAGACCTAGAAACTATTAGAAGAAGAAGGGCCTGTCTTAAATGTGAAAAAAGATTTACTACTTATGAAAGGGTTGAAAATGTTAATTTGGTAGTGCTAAAAAAGGACGGGAAAAGAGAGCAGTTTAATAGAGATAAATTAAAAAACGGAATTATCAGATCATGCGAAAAAACAAAAGTATCGCTTGAGACAATAGAAAAAATAGTAACGGAAGTTGAAAGAGAATTAAGAGGAGAATCGGGTGTTGAAGTAGAAAGTAAAAAAATCGGACAGTTGGTTGCAACAAGACTTAAAAAAATAGACAAAGTTGCATACATAAGGTTTTCCAGCGTTTTTAGAAGATTCGTTGACGTAGAGGATTTTGAAAAAGAAGTAAAAAGACTTATTAAGTAGATAATAGTTAATAGATACTAGTCACTAGTTACTAATAACTAATTTCTAACAACTAAACATATGAAGCTCGACGGAATAAGACAAAAAGTATTTTTAGACAGATATTCACTTAAAGATAAAAAGGGTAATCCTATGGAAAAAACTCCTGATGAAATGTGGAAGAGGGTGGCCAAAGGAATCGCAGGAGTTGAAAAACCAAAAGATAGAAAAAAATGGGAGAAAAAATTCTACGATGTAATGGATGGATTTAAATTTCTTCCCGGGGGAAGGATTTTGGCAGGTGCAGGAACCGGTTTTGACGTTACCTATTATAACTGTTTTGTAATTCCAAATCCTCCTGATTCAAGAGGCGGAATAATGCAAAACCTTACACAAATGATTGAAATTATGGCTCGTGGCGGAGGAGTGGGGCTTAATATGTCGTCTCTAAGACCACGCGGAGCAAGAGTTAAAAAAGTCAACGGATTTTCCTCAGGACCTTTAAATTGGGCAGAACTTTATTCATTGGCAACTAAAGATATCGTCCAGCAGGGAGGCTCAAGACGTGGCGCTTTGATGTTAATGCTTCATGATTGGCATCCTGATATCGAGGAATTTATTACGGTAAAACAGGATTTAAACAAAATAAACGGAGCAAACCTTTCTGTTTGCGTATCGGATGCATTTATGGAAGCAGTTAAAAAAGATGCTAATTGGGATTTGATTTATCCAAACTTAGACGATCCAAAATATGATAAAAAATGGACAGGGGATATGGATGAATGGAAAAAAGTAGGCGGTAAAATAGAAGTTAAAAAAACAGTAAAAGCAAAAACACTTTGGGATTTGATCTGTCAAGCTGCTTGGCAGTCCGCAGAACCAGGGCTCCACTTCTTAGACAGGAGCAATAAAAGAAGCAATACATGGTATTTTGAAAAACTTTTGGCAACAAATCCCTGCGGAGAACAGCCTTTATCTGCATGGGCGGTTTGTAATTTGGGAGCAATGAATTTAGCAGCTTACGTTAAAAGTAGAGAATTTGATTTTGAAAATTTTGGCAAAGATGTAAGGGTTGCCACGCGGTTTTTAGATAATGTAATTGATGATACTTATTATTTCTACAAAGAAAATGAAAAAGTTGCCAAAGATATAAGAAGAACAGGCCTTGGAATATTAGGCCTTGCGGACACTTTAATAAAAATGAAGTTAAAATACGGCTCGGAAGAGTCATTAAAAGTTATAGATAAAATTTTTAAAACCCTAAGGGATAATTCTTATATTGCTTCTTCGGATATTGCAGCAGAAAAAGGTTCGTTCCCTAAGTATAAAAAGGAAAAATATCTTCAGGGTTGGCATATTAAAAAACTTCCGGAAGAAATAAGGAATAAAATTGCCAAACAAGGAATAAGAAACGCAGTGCTTTTGACAATTGCCCCAACAGGAACAACATCGCTTATTTCAGGAGTCTCATCCGGAATTGAGCCTGTTTATGAATTTGAATTTAAAAGGCACGATAGGTTAGGAGAACATCTAATGTATCATCCTTTGTATGAAGAGTGGAAAAAAGCAAATCCAAATAAAACAAAACCCGATTATTTTGTTTCGGCCAATGATTTAACTCCGGAGGAGCATGTTAAAGTTCAGGCAGTTGCACAGGAATACATTGATTCTTCAATTTCAAAAACAGTTAATGCTCCAAAAACACATACCGTTGAAGACGTAAAAAGACTTTATGAATTAGCTTATGATCAAGGTCTTAAAGGCATAGCTTATATGAGGGATGGTTCAAGACAGGGAGTTTTAGAAAGAATAGATGATAAAAAAGAAAAGACAGAAGAAAAATCCGTAATTCCTGCTGCAGCCCCGGTTATTCCAAGGCCTATAATGGTTGAAGGGGTTACATATCAAACCGAAACACCGGTTGGGAAAACTTTTATTACTATTAATCACGATGCAAACAAAGAGCCGTTTGAAGTATTTATAACTGTTGGAAAATCCGGTTCCGATGTCGCCGCAATGGCAGACGCATTGGGAAGAATGATCTCCCTAAATCTTCGCTTAAACGGACAACTTTCTTCAAGGGAAAGAATAAAACAAGTAGTCGCTCAACTTATAGGAATCGGTGGAGCAAGAAGCGTCGGTTTTGGAGAAAGCAAGGTCCGCTCTCTTCCGGATGCAATTGCCAAAGTTTTATCAAAGCATTTTGAATTTAGAATAAATGGAATTGTTGAAGATAGGGTTAAAAATGAAGCAAACGGCAATGGAATTGATTATAAGAATGGTGCGACAAATGGTTATGTTAATGGTCATGTAGAATTGACGGCAGACGGGGTTGAGAAAAAACAAACGGATGAAATAGTTAAACTTGAACAATTAACACTGCAAACACAAGACGGTCCTATCGTAGCAGGGGAAGGCCCGGCAACAGGACTCTATGATATCTGCCCCGAATGCGGTGGAGCAAGCCTTGCCTACGAAGAAGGTTGCAAAAAATGCTACGCCTGCGGCTATTCTGAATGTTAGGGCAAGAATAAAATTTTTAATTTCTAATTCTTAATTTCTAATGAATTTTCAATGTTCAAATGTTTTAAAATTGAAAATTGTGAATTGAAAATTGGAGTGAAGCGACGCATGAGTATATATACAAGATTCGGTGATAAAGGCAAGACCTCTTTATATGGCGGTAAAACAGTCTCTAAAGGCAGTTTAAGAGTTGATGCTTATGGCAGTCTCGATGAATTAAATAGTGCAATAGGTGTCGCCTTAACAGAGATTAACGAACTTCCAATAAAAAAAGAATTATTGGTTATTCAAAATGATTTATTTGAAATTGGAGCAAGTCTTGCAAGTAGTATTGAAAATAAAAAATTTGAAGGATATTTAGACAAGCGGGTTAAAGATTTTGAAAAACAAATAGACAGTCTTTCGAAAAAACTTCCAGAGCTTAAGAATTTCATACTTCCCGGAGGGAGTAAGGGAAGTTCATTTTTGCATTTGGCAAGAACAGTTTGCAGACGTGCCGAAAGAAGAGTAACAGAACTTTCCGAAAAAGACCTGCCTGCCGGCAGGCAGGAAAAAGTTCTTCCTGAGATTTTAGTTTACATAAATCGACTTTCGGACTTGCTTTTTACCTTCGCAAGATTTATAAACTATAAAGAAAAGAAAAAAGAAACAATTTGGTCTAAAAGATAATTTTTGGGTGAAGTCGGTGGGAATCCGATGCTGTGCCGCAACTGTAATTCGTTAAAAGCGATAAGCCAGAGCCCCGTACACCCCGCTTAGCGGGGCAAGAATCTTCCGAGCAGAAGTGTATTTTTATTTTACACAACTTCTCGGACATGAGGAGTTTTTTTATGGCAGAAAGACAAACATATTCGCCGTCGGAAATCGGAACATATAGTTCTTCAAGAGAGGTTGCGTACAACCCCTTTTTTGATATGAGAGATCATGCAAATTTTAGAAATCTTTCGGAAGAAGAACAGAAAAAACTAAGAACATATACAAAAATTCAACTAGAAACAAATCTTGGTGAAAGATTAAGCGTTCGTTTGTCAACGACGAGGTATGAAATTATGGAAGGTAGAATCTGCTCACAGGGAGAAGATAAGCCTTTTGCCAGAGTTATCGAAGCAGGAATTAAATATAGAAGAGAAAATGGTAATCCTTTTGATTTTGAAAGAGAAGATGCGGAATTAGAGGGATTTTCAAAAATAGAATCAAAATTGCTAGCAGAAGATACGCAGGTTGGCACAATGATGCTTTCTGTTTCTCCGCCGGGAGAAGAAGGATCAAGTTACACGCATAATTTTTATGACATTTTCATTCTTAAAAAAGATGAAAAAGGAAAATATATTGAAGCAAGAAGATATCTTTCTTCTTTAACAATCGAAGAATATGAAGAAAATTTAAAACCTTTAAAAAGGTTTGCTCAAACACCCAATGCAGACACTTTCTTAAGGGACCCGATAAAAATTGATGGGTTATTTGAGAGCCCCGATGAGGTTCATGGGTATTTTCATAGAGATAATGGGTATATGGAAGTTGAGGAATATAAAAGACTCATGAAGATTGTTGAGCCCTTTAAAGAAAACTATATTAATACATTGATAAATTATCCCGGAAACATAGAATTATTATTTTTAAGTTATAACGCATTATTAAACCAGACTGATTTAGCCTTGGAAGTGATGAGAAAAGGTGATAAGAGAGCCATGGAAGGGTTAATATTATCTTCTGCTTTTCATCGCCCAACAGCAAGAGAGGTTTATGATCTTGGAATGCAGCCTGTTAGAGTAGCCAAAGGTCCATGTCCGGGAGCCTCCGGAGGATTCTCTGTTTTTGGTAATAGCATTACGGGCACCAACTTACCGTTCAGCGTTTCTGAGTATGGGGGTATGTCTGATGGTTATGGCCCTTCGGAATTTCAATGTCCGGATTGTCATAAAACTAACAGAAGGCCAAAAAACCAACTGCTTTCCGAGTGCCAACATTGTAAAAGCCAAAATGTTGCATGCTAAATTCAATTGTCGAATACCCGTAATAGTGTTATGATTATTACATATGGATAATACTTCTCAAAAACAAAACAATACTGCTCAAACCCCTGCACTTTCGGTGAGCACGCCTAATAAAGAAATTGAAATGGCTCCGGTTAGTGATTATCTTGCGCCTTCTGCGGAAATAGAGTCAATTATAAAAGATAAAGAAGTCGCGGAGGCGGGAGTAAGAGAAACTAGTCAAACACCACACTTAACAAAAGAACACTTTAATGTTGGTATCAAGCATTCGGCCGAAAGTACTCCGGTTCAAAGAGAGCCATCCGGTACGGTTAAACTTCCAATGACTCAAATTCAAGCACAGCAAGAAGCCAAAGGAAGCACAATAGATGCGACTACATGGCTCGCAAATTTTATATTAAGACTTTTTAAAAAAATGCGGGTCAATAACACCGTTTCTTAAAATATGTTTTTACAAGGTTTTTCTGTAGAAAATCTAACGTCTCTTTTCATCTCCCTTGTAGCAGGGCTTTTCATTGCGGCCATTTTGGTTTTACTTGGAGTTTTGTTTGTTTACATTTTTGTTCTTTGGTATAGAAATAGAGACAGAGAAAAAGAATCTTTGGAGTCGACTCTTTTACAGGTTGCCCTTCCTCGGGATAACGAAATAAAAATTGATGCCGCAGAACAGCTTTTTTCAAGCCTTGGTTCAATGCGAAAAGGCGGAAGATTATCTTTTTTAAAACTTCAACCCCATCTTTCTTTTGAAATTGTCGGAATGCCGGGGGATATCCGTTTTTACGTTAATACGCCCAACAAATTTAAAGATCTGGTTGAAAAGCAAATAAACGGAGCTTATCCTGACGCGGAAATTAAAGTGGTTGAGGAAAAAACCCAAAAACCGGGTTATGTCTTGGGCAATGAATATAATATTTTTTCCGATAGTGCGAAAGTTGCTTTTGCAAGTCTTAGGCTCAAAAGTTCAAACTACACACCGATAAAAGTTTTTAAAGATTTGCCTACCGATCCTTTATCTTCAATTACTTCGGTTTTGGCAAAAATGACCTTGGGAGAAGGCGCCGCAATCCAGATTTTAATCAGTCCTTCCGATTCGAAATGGAAAAAACTGGGGAGAGGATATATTGCCAGAACAAAAAAGAACGAGTCAAATCCCGAAACTGCAAAATATGCGGCCGACCCAAAAGAGCTTGAGGGTATAGAAAATAAAATAGGCAAACCTGGTTTTAATACAATTGTAAGAATCGTTGTCTCTTCAAGTTCTGTTGAGGCTGCCAAAGCGCATCTTGGCAACATAGTCAGTGCCTTTTCTCAATTTGACGGAGCAAATTCATTCACTAAAAACAAACATCGGTTTAAAAGTATGTTTATGACTGACTTTATTTATAGATTTTTGCCAATGAGGGGGCAAACGTCGGTTTTAACCAGCGAAGAATTGGCAACGGTTTTTCATTTTCCAAATAAAAGTGTTTCAACGCCGCATATTTTTTGGATTTCTTCCAAAAGAGCACCCGCTCCCGCTCAAATTCCGGAAAGCGGTTTATACCTGGGAATGAGTACTTTCAGGGGCTTAAGCAAACCTGTTTATATGCAAAGGGATGACAGAAGAAGGCATATGTATGTAATTGGAAAAACCGGTGTCGGAAAGTCGGAATTTCTAAAAGATATGATTTTGCAGGATATTAAAAACGGAGAAGGGGTTTGTTTTATCGACCCCCACGACACAATAGATAAATTATTGCCGCTTATCCCGCCCGAGCGAGCCGAGGATGTAATTCTTTTTGACCCTTCCGATACCGATAGGCCAATGGGCTTAAACATGCTTGAAGCAAATACCGAGTCGGAAAAACACTACGTTGTGTCATCAATCGTCGGACTTATGTACAAACTCTACGATCCTAATAAAACAGGTATTATCGGGCCTCGTTTTGAGCACGCAATAAGAAACGCAATGTTAACCGTAATGTATGAAAAAGGCAGTACTTTTGTCGAAGTTGTAAGAGCCTTGACAGACGCAACTTTTGTCCAGGAACTGCTGCCAAAAGTAGAAGACCCTATCATCAGACGTTATTGGACAGACCAGATTGCTCAAACTTCAGACTTTCATAAATCCGAAGTTTTAGACTACATTGTTTCAAAATTCGGCCGTTTTGTTACCAATAAAATGATGAGAAATATTATCGGTCAGTCGGAATCGGCTTTTGATTTTAGGCGCGTTATGGACGAAGGTAAAATTCTTCTTGTTTCTCTTTCCAAAGGAAAAATAGGAGAGGAAAATGCCAGCTTTTTAGGTTTAATTCTAGTTCCAAAAATTTTGGTTGCGGCAATGAGCAGGCAAGACATTCCCGAAGAGAAAAGACGGGACTTTTTCCTTTATGTTGATGAGTTTCAAAATTTTGCTACACCCGATTTTGCTCAAATTTTATCTGAAGCAAGAAAGTACAGGCTCGATTTAATTGTTGCCAATCAGTTTATCGGTCAAATGGACGAAGAGGTTAAAAACGCAATTTTTGGAAATGTCGGAACTTTGGCTTCTTTTAGGGTAGGAGTAACGGATGCAAATTATCTTGCGCATGAATTCCAGCCGACTTTTACGGAAGCAGACCTAATCAATGTAGACGTCTATAATGCCTATGTTAAAACAATAGTGCATAATGAACCCGTTACGCCTTTTTCTATGGATTTAACCCGTGATATGACTAAAGAAAAAGACATAGCCAATCCAAGAGTAGCAGAGTTAATAAGAGAGCTTTCAAGGTTAAAATTCGGCAAAGATGTACGAGCGATAGAAGGAGAAATTGCCGAGAGAGCCAGGCTGTAGATTTGACAACCTCAATTAAAAATCGTACTATATAAATATAAATACAGAATATTAGTTTCAGCGTTCGATTTATGGCAAGAGTTATTGATAGGCAAAGGGCAACTGAGTTAAGAAAGCAAGGCAAAACTTATGGTCAAATAAGTAAGGAGCTGGGAATTACCAAGAGCACACTTTCAGACTGGTTGGGTAATTATCCTCTTTCAGAAAAGCAACTTGATTTATTAAAACTTAACAAAGAATACACTAGGCAAGTAGCCGCAGAAAAGAACAGGATTACAAAACAGAAAAAACATGAGAAAAGATTAAATGATGTTTATCAAAAAGAAAAAAAGAGATGGAAATTATTAACCAAAAGAGAGTTAGAGCTCGCAGGAATATTTTTATATTGGGGAGAGGGAGCAAAGCGCACGAATGGTCCAATATCTCTTAACAATACAGATCCGCAAGTTCTTAAATTTACCTTATATTGGTTGACACATGCACTAGAAATTCCTAAAGAGAGAATACAAGTCTTTTTACATCTTTATAATGATATGGATGTTAAAAAGGAAATGGAGTATTGGAGTGAAGAATTAAAAATGCCATTAAAGCAATTTGCAAAACCCTTTATTAAAGAAAGTTTAAGGGTAGATATAACACATAAAGGTTTTGGGCATGGAACATGTGGCTTACGAGTAAGTAATATTTTGCAAAAAGAAAAAATTATGATGACAATAAAAGCGATTTCTGATTATTATGTGTTAAAGCTTGAGGCTGTGATATAATTATCAAAGTTTGGGACCGTAACTCAGTGGTAGAGTGACATCCTTATAAGATGTAAGTCGATGGTTCGAGTCCATCCGGTCCCACTGGTTTATCAAAAAATCTAAGCAGATACGCTAAGGGATTTATAGTTCGGTGAGTGCGGCGCCTTCTTTTCCTTTTCCAACCTCTCCAACATATTGAAGATATCTTTCGGTTGTTGAAAGTCTTTTATGTCCCAAAACCTTAGACAAAACAACCAGTGAAACTCCGTGTTTTAAGTGATGGGCAACAAAAGTGTGTCTTAAATCATTTACCTTTGCTCCTTTAATTTCAGCCAGTCTGAAGTATCTTTCAACGGCCGTTCTAATATTTCTTATTAAAAAGGGTTTGCCGGATTTTGTTATGAATAAATGATCTTCCTTAACACTTGGTCTAACATTCATATATCTATTCAAGGCTTCTTGAGCGCCTTTATTAAGAGGAACAATTCTGTTTTCATGTTTTTCAAAGGGGGCTATATGCAAGCTATCTTTTGTAACATCCGAAAGTCTTAAATTTGAAAGTTCTCCAATCCTAATTCCGGTTTGTAAGAGAAGCTCTATAATCGCAAACATGCGCGGGTCATTTTTTGCGGCATCTCTTAAGGCTCTATATTCTGTTGGAGTTAAGATTCGCGGGGGTGCCAGCTGATATTTAGGATGGGATACCAAGAGGGAGGGGTCGTCTGTAACATATTCGTTTACCTTTAAAAATCTATAAAAAGTTCTGGTTGAATTTATTTTTCTGGAGATTGATTTAGGCGTATAGTTATCCTTACTCATTTTGGCAAGAAAAGCCTCAATATCTTCCTTGGAGACCTCATGAACCTGGTTTCTTTGCAGCTCTTCCAGAAATGAAAGAAGCTGATCAACATCTTTTCCGTACGCAATTACGGTGGAATTTGATTTATTGTTATCCTTTAAATATTTTTTAAATTCTTCGTGGGCATCGCGAAGCTTAATTGGCTTCATAGTGTCCTATAATATCACTAATTTAGACTATAGTCAAGGCCAAGAATTTAGGAATTTTTAAAATGTGGTAGTATATTTAAGGATAAATATGGCAAAAAAAGCAATTTTTATAATTGTCGTAATAGTTCTTTTAGTTGTTATTAATAACCTTGTTCACTCGATTTATGATATTTGGAGTAAGCAAGATTTATTGAATCAGGCTCAAAAAGAGTTAACAAAAGAAGAAATCAAAAATCAGAAACTAAAAGCAGAGCTTTCTTATGTTCAGACACAAAAATTTATAGAAGAGGAAGCACGAAATAAGCTTTTTTTAGTAAAACCGGGGGAACAGCAAGTATTAATTCCAAATAAATCTATGGAAAGTTCAAAAACACAGGCAAAACAAACTCCAAACTGGCAAAAGTGGCTTAATTTATTCTTTTAGACTTATTTTGATTCTTTTTTCGGAGGCATTTTGTAGATGTCAAATCTAAACGGAAGAGGGGAGTCTTCCCCCGGGGAAGTTCTAGTTGTTTTATTTTTTTGCTCAAGAGTTTCGTAATTAAAACCCGGTTTATGCATTACAAGCCATTTTATCCCTTCATAGCCGGCATAAACTAGTGCATAATTTGACCAGGTTAAATCTTCCGTAAGCTGTCTTACGTGTGGATTGGGGTCGTTTTTTAACAAGCTTTCAACAGATTCATAGGTTACATTTATGCCCCCGGTTTCATTTCTTTTATAAATAAGAGGTATGGTTCCAAATTTGTGGCCGATTACGCCCTGATGTCTTGTAAAGGCAACATCTAAAAGATTTGTCCATCCGTTTTGTTTTGCCAACTCAACAAATGATTTTACTTCTCCTCCCGTGCTAAATGCTTCTTCTTTTAGGATTATTGCTTCATGAGGGACATGATACTTAGTTTCCAACTCATCTGCTATTAGCTTTCCTTCGGAAGGATAATCTGGCCCCCATAATTGTCCCAGGTCAACAACAATTTTTCCTGCTCCTTTTCCTTGGTCATAAGCTAAAGCAGCGGCTCTTGCAGCTAAGCGGCTTCTTAATCCGAGTCCGGTTCTATGTTCACTCATCCAATATCCATGAACCAGAATAGCGTCATATTGAGGTTTTTGCGCTTCAGGAGATATTGGTTGTTCGTGACTAATTGGTGAGCCTTCTGTCATAGTGGGGGAATTATAGTGCGTAGATTACTATAAGTCAAGTTATGTTGCGGGGCTAGGAGTTGCGCCTAGCCTATGAGATTATGAGCCTCATGTGCACTGTACACTACCCCGCGCGTTTTGCTATTATAGCACGAATTTGCTTCAAATTGAAGCAAATGGTAAAATATGTGTTGAGCCAACGTAGCTCAGGGGTAGAGCGGGCGTTTCATAAGCGCCATGTCGTAGGTCCGAATCCTACCGTTGGTACTGTTTTGTATGAACAATCCTATTGGAATAATCGACTCGGGCGTTGGAGGCCTGTCTATAGCCTCAACTCTAATTAAAAAACTTCCAAACGAATCAATAATTTATCTGGCAGATTCCAAAAACTGTCCTTACGGAGAAAAAAGCAAAGCAGAGATTTATAACTTAACCAAAAAGATGGTTAGATTTCTTATTAAAAAAAGAATAAAACTTTTGGTTGTAGCCTGCAACACAATTACGGTTACATCAATAGATAGATTAAGAACAGAATTTGGACAAATTCCTATTGTTGGAATAGTTCCGGTCATCAAAACCGCACGGGAAAAAACAATAAACGGAAAAATCGGCGTATTCTCAACCACAGCAACAGCAAACAGCTTTTATCAAAAAGATTTGATCAATAAGTTTGCAAAAGACAGCACCGTACTTAATGTGGGCTCATCAAATCTGGTTTCTTTAATAGAGAAGGGGGATAAAGAAGCAATAAATAAACTTTTGCCGGAAGAATTAAAAATATTTAAAGAAAACAATATAGATACGCTTGTTCTTGGTTGTTCACATTTTCCGCTAATTAAGGATAGAATCCAAAAATACTTGCCGAATGTTTTAATTCTGGACTCAGGCGATGCCGTAGTAAGGCAGGTGCAAAGAATTTTAGAACATAACAAAATGTTATCTAATTCCGGCAATGCGAGTTATAATTTTTATACAACTGGCAGCTTAGAAACCTTGAAATATTTTGTTAGTAAATTGACAAACAAGGCTAAATTAAGTAGAATTTCGTTCGAATGATTAATTTTAAAAACAAAAAAATTGCAGTAGTTAGTGGTGGGGGTAGAGTAGAGAGTACTTCCAACGCAGAGTTTTTTGAAAAACAAGGTTCTAAGGTAACAATTTTTGATCAAACCCAGGGAGAAGATTATCTGAAAAAGCTTGATGAATTCGATCTGGTGGTTAGAAGTCCGGGAGTTAAACTTTCAGAACTTAAAACTTATAACTTAAAACTTAAAACTTCGAAAATTACTTCTCAAACAAAGCTTTTTTTTGACCTTTGTCCCTGTCCTATCATCGGCGTAACCGGAACAAAAGGCAAAGGCACAACATCGTCTTTAATTTACGAAATGCTTAAAAAACAAGGTTTTGATGCGTATTTAGGAGGCAATATCGGAAAGCCGCCATTTGAGTTTTTGGATAAATTAAATGCTCAATCTGTTGTAGTCCTAGAGTTATCCAGTTTTCAATTAATAGATCTTGATAAAAGTCCTCACATTGCCGTAATGCTAATGACAACCAGCGAACACTTGGATTATCATAAAAATCTTAAAGAATATGTTAATGCTAAAAGAAATATTTTAAAATTCCAAACAGAAAAGGACTTTGCCATTATTAATCGCGATTATCCTGCCAGCAACGAATCGGATATTCATACAAATGCTAAAGTACTTTATGTTTCAACAGAGAGAAATGGCTACGAGGGATGTTCCATAAAAGACAATGCTGTTTTGCTTTCTCTAAACGGAAAAGAAGAAAAAATTATAGACTCGGAAGATGTTCTTATCCCCGGAAAGCACAATTTGGAAAATGTTAGCGCTGCTGTTTTAGCGGCAACGTTTTCGGGAGTTTCAAAAGAGAATATTGTTTCGGTTTTAAAGACTTTTAAAGGTCTTGAGCACAGGTTGGAGTTAGTAGATACAATAAACGGCGTTAAGTATTATGATGATTCATTTTCAACAACTCCGGAAACGGCAATTGCAGCCATAAACGCTTTTAAAACTCCCGAAATTTTAATTCTTGGCGGTTCAAGTAAAAATTCAAATTTCGAGGAACTGGGTAAAATAATTTCAAATGCAAATAATATTAAAGCGATTATTGGCATCGGCAAAGAGTGGAGCCGCATAAGAAGCGAGATACAAAATACTAAATACGAAATACTAATTATTGAAGGCGCTAAGGATATGAGTACTATTATTCAGGCTGCCTACAAAATTGCCGTATCGGGAGATGTTGTTTTACTAACGCCTGCTTGTGCTTCTTTTGATATGTTTAAAAATTATAAAGATAGAGGAGAGCAGTTTAAACACGAAGTGCTTAAACTCAAATCCTAATTTCTAATTCTTAATTTCTAATCAAATCCAAATGTCCCAATTTTAAAATTAAAGAATTGAAACATTCATTAAAAATTATTTATGATTCCAACATTCAAGATTACAAAAAAAGATAGTAAAAGTAAGGCGAGGGCGGGAATAATCAAAACTCCTCATGGAGATATCGAGACCCCAAGTTTTGTACCTGTAGGGACACAAGGTACAGTAAAAGCGGTTAGTCCCCGTGACCTTCGGGAAATGGGTGCACAGATTGTTTTGGCAAATACTTATCATTTACATTTACGGCCCGGAGAAGATTTAATTAAAAAATTTGGCGGACTGGCAAAATTTATGTCTTGGAACGGGCCGACGATGACAGATAGCGGAGGGTTTCAGGTTTTTTCATTAGGAATTGGTCTTGAGCATGGGGTTGGAAAATTATTAAGAGACGAGGAAGGGGAGAAACGTCCACGTTTGAATAAAATTACCAAAGAAGGAGTTACCTTTCAGTCTCATATTGATGGTAGTAAACAATTTTTAAGTCCTGAAACTTCAATCGAGATTCAGGAAAAATTGGGCGCAGATTTAATAATTGCTTTTGATGATTTGGAATCTCCGAAATATTCGCATGAAGAATCAGAAAAATCCCTGGAGTTAACAGAAGATTGGCTTTTGCGCTCAATTAAAGCTCACAAAAGAAAAGATCAACTATTGTATGGGGTAACTCACGGCGGAACGTTTCGAGACTTAAGGGAAAAAAGTGCAAAGTTTGTCGATAAAAATTTTGACGCAATTGCTTTAGGCGGAGCGCACAAAAACAAAGAAAATATGTATGAAATTGTTGACTGGACAATTAATAATGTTTCTGAAGAAAAAACAAAGCATATGTTGGGGATTGGGGAAGTAGATGATATTTTTGAAATTATAGAAAGGGGCATTGATACTTTTGATTGTGTAATTCCAACCAGACTTGGCAGAACAGGCTTTTTCTTTATATCTCCCTTCGGGCCAGAGGACCCTCCGGGCCGGCGGCCTCCATTTGGAAACAGCAATAACCGTTTTAGAACAACTATAGATAAGCCAATTTATGCTAAAGACCAACGACCATTGTCCAACGACTGCTTATGTTATGCTTGTCAAAATTTTACCAGGGGATATATAAGCCATTTATTTAAAAGCAGAGAGCTCTTGGCATATAATTTATTGAGTATCCACAATCTTTATTTTTTAATTAACCTTACAAAACAAATAAGGCAGTCAATTTTAGATGATAATTTTCAGTCATTTAAGAAGAAATGGCTTGTGTGATAATATAAAGATATGGGTAAAGTAGTTTTTTCAGGAGTTCAGCCGTCGGGGAATTTACACATTGGAAATTATATCGGAGCGTTGAAGCAATGGGTTAAAATGCAGGTTTATACCGAAGCAATATTTTGCATTGTTGATTTGCACGCAATAACTGTTCCTCAAAATCCGAAAATTCTAAAAGAAAAAATTTTGGAAGTTGCAGCCCTTTATATTGCCTGCGGCATTGATCCTGAAAAAGCCCACATTTTTGTTCAATCCGAAAACCCAAACCACGCCGAACTTGCTTGGATTTTGAATTGCATAACGCCATTTGGCCAGCTAGAAAGA
>Ga0265296_1001156_pt1 | contig 32076 bp, 27 predicted proteins | sample MunlanPumphouse1_FD_189073 | JGI IMG/M metagenome (GOLD analysis project Ga0265296, IMG submission 189073) | Groundwater microbial communities from a municipal landfill in Southern Ontario, Canada - Pumphouse #1 | ecosystem: Environmental > Aquatic > Deep subsurface > Groundwater | place...
ACGTCATGAATCGTTTGGCAATGAATATTTGTAAGGCGTTATCAAGTTTTGGGACAAAATATCCTTTTTCAGTAAGAAGTTTTTATATCGCAGCATAATTGGAACAGGGCTTTTTCAACAGCCCCACTATTACCTGATTATTACCCGAGAGGCAATCGGTATGAGAAAACATACATGGGTTGAAAAGGTATACATGCTTCCCCCTAAGAAGAAATGTCTGCAGGATTTGTAATGGACAGGTACAGGAAGCAAAGATTGAGGATGGTGGACTCTCAGATTCGGTTGAGGGGTATTACAGATCCGCGCGTATTGAACGCCATGGAAACGGTTCCCAGGCATCTTTTCGTGGACGAAGGCCTCATTGATCAGGCATACAGCGACAATCCACTTCCTATAGGCGAAGAGCAAACCATATCCCAACCTTACATTGTTGCTCTCATGACTGAGGCTTTGGAGCTGAAAGGAAAGGAAAAAGTTCTCGAGATAGGGACGGGTTCCGGTTATCAGACTGCCATATTAGCGGAACTTACCGAACGAGTACTGTCCATTGAACGTATTGCATCTTTAGCCGGCAAGGCCCGAAAATTACTCGATTCTCTAAATTATTTTAATGTAGCTATCAGGGTTGGGGATGGCACATACGGGTGGAGAGAAGAATCTCCTTTCGATGCTATTATTGTAACGGCTGGTGCTCCTGAAATTCCCGGAATTCTGCTGGAGCAACTTGTTATTGGAGGAAAACTTGTTTTGCCTGTTGGCCACCGCAACTTACAAACACTGATTAAGTTGACCCGCCTGTCTGAGGATACAAACGACATAAAGAAGGAAAATCTGGGGGGATGCCGTTTCGTAAGTCTTGTCGGGGAACACGGATGGAAAGATTGAGATAAAATTATGTTCCTCTCCAGAAAATTCATTGTCTTGCTGTTAATGTGCTGGTTCTTTTCCGCCTGTTTACCTCCACCGTCAGGTAAAAAAGTAACCTGTTTACCACCGTCAGGTGAAAAGGTAAAAATGACTTACAATACCAAACAGGCAAAGGGGGTATACCACCGGATAAAAAGCGGTGAAACCCTCTGGAGTATCGGGCGTGCTTACCAAATCAATATCCAGGATCTGGCAGAGATAAATAATATTAGCGACCCAAATCTGATTAAAGTTAACAATGTAATTTTTATCCCTGATGCTGATCAGGTCATTGACGATGTTATGTCTTTGACAAGAAGATCAGAAGTGCCTGCCAGAACCAGCAAAGAACGTGCTAGTGACTTAACAGCAGAACCGCATGAAGATAAGGCCTCCCAGGAGGATAAATCACTGCTGTCCTCAAAGACCCCAAGAGAAACAACATCTGGATTAAAGACAACTTCTCCTATAGTTACCAAGGAACAGTCAATACAGTTTGACCGGAAGCGTTTTATATGGCCGGTAAAGGGAAAGGTAATATCAATGTTTGGGATCCAGCCGAACGGCATGTATTATAATGGGATTAAAATAGCAACAGTGGAAGGGGCAAATGTCTTGGCGGCAGCAGACGGAACAGTAATCGCTTCTGATACACTGAAAGGCTATGGAGAAACGATGATCCTTAAACATGAAGATAATTATGCCACAGTTTATACTAACTTAGGATGCAGGATGAGAAAAGTTAACGATAAGGTAAGCAAAGGTGATCGGATTGCTCTTTCAGGTAACTCAGAACAGAAGGAGGAGATCTATCTAAACTTCGAAATCCGCCATAACAACAAGGCGCGAAATCCGCTTTTTTTCCTCCCCTGAACCGGATAAACCGGAACATGTCTTATAGTTGTTGTCTTTGATCCAAGTAGAATCAGTAGTTGCAACACGCAATACGAGAACCTTGAAAAGTATACGCATCGGCGCTCAACAATCTTTGTTGATCATACTTTCTCGCGTTACTACAAAGGCATGATGCCTGAAACAGCTTTAATTCACGCATTCCGAATCTAATTTCCACTATTTCGCAAAAAAGGTAAGAGAAAAAAACGCCCCTATGTTTCTGCTTGGAACTGACAGTTCCAAGTTAAAATAGATTGCAGGCATATTAAGTTCTAAGATCAACCTGTCTGAAATATGTATTGCTTATCGAAGCTAAATATGATAAATTATTTTAATTATTTAGTTAAAATCGAAAAGAAAGGTGGGTATATGAAATGTTTAAGAATGGAGATTTGGTGGTATACCCGGCGCAGGGCGTAGGCGTTATAGAAGCTACAGAGGAAAGGGAAGTTGCAAATAGAAGGCAGTTATTCTACATTATCAGGGTATTGAACAATGGCATGAAAATCATGATTCCCATCGATAGTGTAGAATCTGTAGGCCTCAGAGATGTCATCATGGAAACAGAAATTCCTAAGGTTTACGAGATATTAAAGGATAAAGATGTCACCGTCGACAAACAGACATGGAACAAACGATACAAAGAATATCTGAATAAGATCAAAACCGGTTCAATATTTGAAATTGCGAGAGTCCTGAGGGATCTTTTTATATTAAAAGGTGATAAAGATTTATCCTTTGGTGAGAGGAAAATGATGGATACGGCGAAAAACCTGTTAATCAAGGAGATATCCATTGCAAGTAACTCTGAAGAAGCAGTAATCGAACAAGAGCTTAAAATGCTGTTTGCCGTGCAGTGAGCATTTCGGAAACCGCTTTTGCTCATTTTACTAAGCAATTCACAAAAATAAAGCGGAAGTTTTTCAGCAACAGAAAATCCTTAAGGAAAGGAGGTGAGATTGAATTGATTTTCAAGTTTATCTTGCTTTTGATATGTTCTTTAAGCGGATATTTTATTGTATTGAACTATTATGGATTTCCACCATCTATTATAGGATTATTTCTCGGCCTTTTGATTGCCCTGTTGGTTATGCGGATTGAGCACGTTATCAGGCAGATATCCCTCAGAACGATACTGGGGGGTGTTGTGGGTATGTTCGTTGGCTTGTTCATTGCCTTTTTATTGGCCTATGGCCTTAGTTCTGTAAGCAATATCAGAGGAGAAAGACAGGTGGTTCCTTGGATATATGCCTTGTTGACTTGTACTATGAGCTATCTTGGTCTTGTTGTTGGATCAAGAAAGATTGAAGAGTTTCCGGCTCTTAATTTTGGTAGGAGCGTTGAGGCGGGCGATTGTAAAATCCTCGATACAAGTATTGCAATTGATGGCAGGATCGCGGACATTTGTGACACCGGTTTTATTGAGGGTAAGTTGATAGTTCCTCGATTTGTGCTGAATGAATTACAGCATATTGCCGATTCTTCCGATACCATGAAACGTTCCAGAGGAAGAAGGGGCCTTGATATTCTAAACCGTATGCAAAAAAGTGGTGACGTTAGCATAGAGATTATCGATCAGGATTTCCCCAAGATTAAGGGCGTTGATGCAAAGCTTGTAGCTCTGGCAAAAGAGAAAAATGGTAAGATTATCACCAACGATTATAATTTGAATAAGGTTGCCGAACTGCAGGGCGTAAAAATATTAAGTGTCCATGAACTTGCCAATGCCCTGAAACCCGTTGTACTACCTGGTGAAGTGATGGCGGTGAAGATTATCAAGGAGGGTAAGGAGTCAGGGCAAGGTGTGGCCTATCTGGAGGATGGAACGATGATTGTTGTTGATGACGCACAGCAATATCAGGGTACAAATGTGGAGATTATGGTAACCAGCGTACTCCAGACAACAGCGGGAAGGATGATATTTGCAGAGCTGAAGGATATTGTCCCGGAAAAGAAAGCTCATGTGTTAGATTACAGGCAATAGTTACCACGCAAAGCCCGGGATAAGATTTAGAAAGGTCCGGGCTTTTGTATTTTATAGAAGTATAGAGCTTTATATTAAGGATACGGTGATGAAAACGGTAGCGATTATCCCTACCGGTGGTTCAGGCAGGCGGATGGGAGGAAGTATCGCCAAACAGTATCTCCCTCTGGCCGGCATTCCCCTTCTGGTGCACACTTTAAGTACATTTCAGAAATCATCTGTGATTGACGATATATTCCTCATCATTCCTGAAGGGGATTTCCTGTATGTGCGACAAATGATTATTGAAAAGTATGGACTTTCGAAGGTCAGCCGGATACTGACAGGAGGCAGGCAGAGACAGGATTCCGTAAAGAATGGCCTCGATGTTGTAGGAACTGAACATAGTATTATTGTCATTCATGATGGTGTCAGACCGTTTATCTCGGAGGAAATGCTTCATAGAATAGTTATAGAGGCATTGCAAGCAAAGGCGGTGACTTTCGGTATCCCTGCCAAGGATACTGTTAAGACGATTGGTGCCAGTGGATGGGTAAGGGAAACGCTCAATCGAGACGGTTTATGTCTGACTCAGACCCCGCAAGCTTTTGAACGGCAGATTATCAAGAAGGCATACCAGACGGCCGGTGAAGATCATTTCTATGGTACCGATGACGCATCTCTCGTTGAAAGGATAGGAATAAAGGTGAAGATGATCCCCGGTTCCTATGATAATATTAAGATTACAACAAGGGATGATCTTGTCTTGGGAGAATTTCTTATAGGCAGGCAAAAGGAGATCAGCAGGGGATAAGAGATGAGGATCGGTTTTGGGTACGATAGCCATAGATTTGTTCACGGAAGAAGACTTATCCTCGGAGGGGTGGAGATACCTTATGAAGAGGGGCTCCTGGGTCATTCCGACGCCGATGCGCTTGTTCATGCCGTATGTGATGCCATCCTCGGAGCTCTCAGCGAGGGCGATATCGGCAAACATTTCCCCGATACGGATCCCACCTACAGGGGCATATCCAGCCTGAGACTACTCTCTGATGTCGGGACCTTAGCAGCAAGAAAGGGTTGCTCAGTAAATAATGTGGATTCCACAGTGGTCATCGAAAGACCGAAATTACAAGGATACATCCATGAAATGTCTTCAAATATTGCCGGTAGTTTGAATATTACCCAAGAAAGTGTCAATATCAAGGCGACAACGAATGAAGGGATGGGATTTGTTGGGCGTAATGAGGGAGTAGCGGCATTTGCCGTGGTAACTCTATGGGAGAAAGAAGATTGAATATTTCTGAAAAACCGCGGGTCAGATTTGCACCATCACCGACGGGAGCACTACACGTGGGTAATGCCAGGACAGCCCTCTTCAACTGGCTCTTCGCCAGGCATTACGGAGGTGAGTTTATCCTTCGTATAGAGGATACGGATCGAACAAGGACCTCCCAAGCATTTGAGAAAAACATTCTGGAAGATCTGCAATGGCTTTCCTTAGACTGGGATGAAGGCCCGGAAAAAGATGGGCCAGTGGGACCGTATCATCAGATGGCGAGAATAGAAATCTACGATACCTACCTTAAAAAACTGATCATGGAAGGACATGTCTATCCCTGTTACTGCACGGAAGAAGAACTGGAAGCAGAGCGGGCATCTCTCCTTGCTAGGAAGATGACGCCGAGATATAGGGGGAAATGCAGACACTTAACGGATGCAACCAAACGAAAGCTTGAAGAGGAAGGGAGACGGCCGGCGTTTCGTTTCCATGTAGGAGAGGGTCTTATCGAATTCGATGATCTCATCCGGGGAAAGATGAGGTTTAATTATACCGACGTTGGCGATTTTATTATTGTTCGTTCCAGCGGAGTTCCCGCCTATAACTTTGCTGTCGTCATTGACGATTACCTCATGAAAATAACCCATGTCATCAGGGGAGAAGATCACCTTACCAATACGGCTATGCAGTTGATCCTTTATAAAACTCTCGGTTTCACACCTCCTTTTTTTGCCCATCATTCCCTGATCCTGGGACAAGACAAGGCAAAGTTGAGTAAGCGCCACGGACCTGTTTCTGTCAGGGAATTTAGAAACAGGGGTATTCTGCCGGAAGCCATGATAAATTATCTCTACCTGCTGGGAAGTTCCAAGGGGAAAAGCAGGGAGGTTTATTCTCTTCCAGAGATCATCAGGGACTTTTCCCTCGGAAGAACAGGTAAAGGCGGTGCCATTTTTGATGAGAACAAGCTGAAGTGGCTCAACGGCTCCTATATCCGACAATATGAGATCCAAAAACTAACAGAACGGCTGGCACCATTTATTGAAGAGGCAGGTTACGATTATAACTCTATCAAGGGTGAGAGGCTTTATCGTCTTGTCGAGGCTGTAAGAGATAATCTCGTTACTCTGTCTGAAATTAGAGACCACCTGGACATGTTTGTTGACGAGAAATATCATCTTTCGGAAGAGGCTATGCAGTTCCTCCGGGAGAGAGAATCAGTGGTAGTGGTAAATGCCTTTCTTGAGGCGCTGAACCAAGAGTCTGGGGGTTCCTATCATGATGTGATCCACGCCGTGCATGAAGCAACCGGTTTTAAGGGGAAAAAAATGCTTATGCCCATAAGGGTCGCAATAACCGGCAGACCATCCGGTCCGGAACTGGAAAAAGTTTTTGCCCTCCTGGGCAAGGCATCTATGATAAAGAGAGTGGAAAGGGCATGCCTTGACGTAATGAAAGGTGTTGACCCAAATGTTATGCTGTGATATTCAACCTCTTAGTTAATTTAGTCATCTTCGCCGAGCCGCTCCGCAAGAGAAATTTTACACCAGGTGAAAACTTTGGAAATTGCATTCATCAGTGCTCAAAGATTGTTTTCGACCATGTACATCTCACTTCGCTGTAAAGGCATGACTCGTCACGCTCTCATACATTGTCTTTACTGATGCTCTCTGGTGGCCGTCACATGGTCCCTGAAAACCTTTTAGTCGTGCCTTATGAACCCAACTTTCACTATTTTACAAAGACCTTCAAACTTACAAGGGGGGGGGCAATGAAATTTATAGATGAAATAGACATCAAAGGGAAAAGAGTTCTGTTCCGATTCGATTTCAATGTTCCTTTAGTTCCCTTAAATGGTTCAAGCATCGCTGATGACACGAGGATCAGAGCCGCCCTTCCCACGCTTAATCATGCCCTTGATGAGGGAGCAAAAGTCATAATCTCTTCACATTTGGGGAGACCGAAGGGGAAAGTTGTGCCTGAGTTAAGCCTTGCCCCCGTCGCGAGGAGGTTGTCACGCCTTTTAGTAGATAAAGAGGTAAAAATGGCCGGAGATTGTATCGGCGACGAAGTGAAGAAACTGATAGAAGAGCTGAAACCGGGGAGTCTTGTCCTTCTTGAAAATCTGAGGTTTCATAAAGAGGAAGAGGCTAATGACGATGGATTCGCCAGAGAATTGGCCGGGTTAGCGGATGTGTATATTGACGACGCCTTTGGAAATGCCCACAGGAGACATGCATCAAACGTGGGGATCACAAAGTTCATGAAGGTCTGTGGCGCCGGGTTTTTAATAAAGAAAGAATTGGACTACGTTAGAAAGGCGCTGAGCCAGCCGGCCAGACCTTTTGTGGCAATTATCGGTGGTTCAAAAGTATCCGGTAAACTTGAGACCTTGACCAATCTCATTAAAAAGGTTGACAAGATAATTATAGGTGGTGGGATGGCTTTTACTTTTCTGAAGGCGCAGGGACATGAGGTTGGTCAATCCCTCGTTGAAGATGATCTGGTGGTTAAAGCCAGGGAATTGATAGAAACAGCAGGGAAACTGGGCATAAAATTCTATCTGCCCGTTGATTGTGTTATTGCTGAGAAGATGAGTGCCCAGGCGGAAACAAGGATAGTGCCGATACAGGAGATCAATCCCCTCTGGATGGGTTTAGATATCGGCCCCGCTACTATTGCCCTTTTTACGGAGGCACTGAATAATGCCAAGACCATCGTCTGGAATGGCCCGATGGGGGTGTTTGAAATTGATGCCTTCAGCAGAGGGACATCTGCACTAACTCACAGCGTGGCAAATTCCTATGCCCTCACCGTTGTCGGGGGAGGAGATACCGATGTGGCGATTCATGGAGCGGGTGAAAGTGCTAAAATCTCTTATATTTCTACAGGAGGCGGAGCATTCCTTGAACTGTTAGGAGGTAAAGAACTCCCGGGGATTGAGGCACTCGAACATTGTGATGAAACAAGGTAGCACCCAGTGAACGATTAACAGAATTTATCGGTTGTTTACCAAAAAATGGTAGTAACAAAATGCGTGGGAAGGGGGGGAAATAAGGGGCAGTGATTTCCCCTTATTGATGTATATTTAACACTTGGACAAACGTATTCTTAGACACTGAAAATAACTAGACCTACAAGAGCTTTGAGAATTGCATCCATCTTTGTTCAAAGATCTTTTCCGACCATGCATATTTCGCTTCGCTGCAAAGACATAACTTACGCGCTCAGATATCGCTTCTGCTAAACCTGAACTATGACTATAGCAAGCACCCTGCAAATCTTTAATTCGCGATTTTACAAAATTCTCGGGATTATAATGTTGTGAAACGTAACCTGAAAATGATAGTGGAGTATAACGGTGCCGGCTATCATGGATGGCAACGTCAGAAAAATGCTGCAAGTATTCAACAGTTACTCGAGGAAAAGATCGGTATTATTACCCGGGAAGAGATAAAAATCGTTGGTGCAGGAAGAACCGATACTGGTGTCCACGCCATAAATCAGGTCGCCAATTTCAAGACGGAATCAAAAATCGAAGAGACAAGGCTTCGCCATGGTATAAATAGCCTTCTGCCGAAGGATGTGGCAGTTAAACATATTCTGGAGGTAGAAGGTGTTTTTCACGCCCGCTATGACGTTAAGAGTAAGATATATCTGTATCAGATATACAACGAACCGATTCGGTCGGTTATGTACAAAGACTACTCCTGGTTTATCCGACAACCACTCGATACAGAAAGGATGAGGGCAGCGCTAATCCTCCTTAAGGGCACTCATGATTTTTCGTCTTTCAGTGCTGCCGATAAGGATATCACGAATCGTGTAAGAACAGTTATGGATGTGAATCTCATTAACGCCAGATGTGGTATGATAAAAATTTATATAGAAGCCGAGGGGTTCTTGAGGTATATGGTGAGAAATATAGTCGGTACCCTGGTTGATGTGGGTATGGGGAAATTATCAACAACCGAATTCATGAATCTCATAGCAATGAAGGATAGGAGGCTGGCAGGCGTGAAGGCTCCGCCCCAGGGGCTGTTTTTAATGGAAGTTAAATACTGATTTTGAAGGGATATTAACAGTGAGGATTCTTATATTAGGACATTCAGGTATGCTGGGGAGTGATCTTTTGCTCAGGCTAAGCGCCGGTCATGATGTAACAGGTAAGGATGTAGCTGATTTTGATATTACCTCGCTGCTCGCTTGCCAGAACATCATTGCAGAAGTGAACCCGGAGATTGTAATTAATGCAGCTGCCTACACCGATGTAGATGGCTGTGAATCAAATATTGAGGAGTGTTTTGCTGTCAACGCAGGCGGTATCAGGAACGTCGCCCTCGCCTGCAAGAACATAAAGATCGTCCACTTCAGCACGGATTATGTTTATGACGGACAGAAAGAAATACCCTATGAAGAAGATGATACCTGTCAACCTCTAAACAGCTATGGCCGATCCAAACTCGAGGGAGAATGTTCTCTTGAGGTATTTTCGGACAACTTTCTCCTTATACGCACGGCCTGGCTCTACGGAATAAACGGCAGAAATTTTGTAAAGACTATTATGGAAAAGATTGCAACGGCACTGGCGCTTGACGTGGTTGACGATCAAATCGGTTCACCGACCTATACATGGGATCTGGCTGCTGCCGTTCAACTGCTTATCGAGGGTAATCACAAAGGTGTTTTTCATGTGACCAATAGCGGGCACTGCAGCTGGTACGAATTTGCCATAAAAATATTGGAATGTGTAGGTAGGGGAGATATTCTGGTAAGGCCGATCAAGTCGAACCATTTGACAAGACCGGCTAGCCGTCCCCTCTATAGTGTCCTTAGCTGTGAGAAGTTTCAAAAGATAACGGGGCAGACCATGAGGCCTTGGCAAAATGCTTTGCTTGACTACATCGGCAGGGTTGTACAGTAAAATCTACTTCTTCTGAATATTGCCCCATTAGGTGAATTGCAGTATCTTAAAAATAATGGGAGAAGGCGCATGATTCATACTATCCCCAATTGTGGTTTTGCATGTTCCTATATCATCTCCGGTGATGAAGGCTTAATGGTGGTTGATGTCAGCAGTATCGGAACAGCGGAAGATGTGGTGGCATATATTAATGATACTCCAGGCATGAAACTTGACGATATCCGGTACATCACAGCTACCCACTTTCACATTGATCACATCGGGGGGATCGGCCATCTTCTTCGCCAGTGCCCGCCTGAAACTATGGTCCTTTTCCATCATTTTGTGGAAGGTTACTTGACCGGTACAAGGCATATATCCCTGATCAGGAATTGGTGTGTTGGACTTGTACCCGCATCTTTAGCAAGTACTCGTTACATTAGAAGATTTTCTCACTTGAAGTTTGAAAGTCTCGCAGGCATTCCCCTGCCCGGGCTTAGACGTATAGTAAACGTGCCATATGAACAGAACAAAATACGGTATTTGGGCGATGGAAAGTATACAAGATATCCGATCGGCTTTGATGACTGGGAGATCATCGAGACCCCCGGCCATACGGAAGACTCAGTCTCTTTTTACAGTGAAGCATCAGGTGAATTGATCTCCGGCGATCTGATCCTGAACATGGAGAAAAACGGCTGCGGAAGGTTAAACAGGTTTCACTGGAGTAGAGAGGTCATTATAAAAACCTACCATGTTCTCTGCAATACCATTAAGCCGAAAGTGATCTATCCTGGCCATGGAGAGATCATAAAAAGTAATGAGAACGCCCTCCTGAAGGTTAAAACTTTTACATAGAGCGAAATTACGGTTCATTGTTTTTTATATGGAAATACCAGCCATGATTAACTCTTTGCAGCTAGAGAACTGTTGTGTATGAATGAGCACTACTTAAAAATATAATGCCTAACTTTACAGATAATATTTTTGTTATCGGAACCGACACCGGCGTGGGAAAAACCGTACTGGCCCTTTTACTGATGCAGTTTTTCTATTCACAAGGCTATTCCCCCTTCTACCTCAAGCCCATCCAGACCGGATGTATAGACCCCTGGGACGTAGACAGTGATGCCGCCTTTATTTACAGGCATGTCTTGAATTTAGAAGGAAAAGATCCTGCCGCATCCGTCATTTACTGTTTTACGGCTCCTAAGGCCCCCTACTTTGCTGCCCGAGAAGAGGGCAAGAAAATAGATATCAAGATAATACGAAAGATTGTGGACGAAAAGACCTCCTGTTTCTCTCCGGTTATTATGGAAGCGGCAGGAGGGTTACTTGTACCGGTCAGCGAAAAAATATTGATGGCAGATACAATAAGGGCAATAGGTGCCAAGCCGATTATTGCCGCCCGGCCTGGATTGGGAACGATCAACCATACCCTCCTTACCATCGAGACTTTAAAAAGAAGACGGATAGAACCAATCGGCATCGTTTTTGTCGCCTCCACAGAAGAAGACACATCTATGAGCATGATACGCGAAAATATGGAAGCCATCGAGATGTTCTCCGGAATAAAAGTCGCGGGATTGATCGGCAGGATTGATGATTTTTCAAATCCTGCGCATGATTGTTATCGACCATTCGAACAGATATTTGGTATTCTTTAATGATGGAGCCTATCATTGAAGCACTGCACCTGAGGAAAGCTTTTGGAAATCTGGTAGCCGTTGATGATGTTTCTTTTGAGGTATTCCCGGGAGAATGTTTCGGGATATTGGGGCCTAATGGGGCGGGTAAGACATCCACCATCCGTATGCTCTATGGTTTTTCACCTATAACGGACGGCAGCCTTAAGATTTTCGGGCTCCATATCTCACAAAACATGCGAACGAGCAAAGCCCGCATTGGTGTCTGCCAGCAGGACAACAGTCTTGATCCTGATCTGACCGTACTTCAAAACCTGGAGATCTTTGGCAGCTACTTTAATATTCCGAGAAAAGCCGGCCATGAGCGAGCCCTGAGTCTCCTCCGGTTTATGGCCCTGGATCACCGTAAAGACACAAAGGCCATTGAATTATCAGGGGGCATGATGCGGCGGCTTGTCCTAGCCCGGGCACTTATTAATCATCCGGACCTTCTGATCCTCGACGAACCCACTACCGGCCTGGACCCTCAATCACGTCACCAGGTATGGGAAAAGCTTGAAGAGCTAAGAGCTGAGGGGCTCACGATCCTTTTGACCACTCATTACATGGAGGAGGCCTCTCGATTGTGCGATCGGCTGTTAATCATGGATCAAGGCCGTATCCTGGTACAGGGAAAACCCCCGGACCTTATCCGGCAATACATTGGTCGTGGCATTATTGAAGTCAGGGCCCCCGTTCCGGCCCTGCGCATGTACCTTAAATCACAGGATCTACATTACGAGGACGTAGGCCATCGGCTGATCATTTATTTAAATGACGATGATAACCTGTATCACGAGATAAGCAATAAATACTGTAAAGAAGGTTGTGTCATGCGTATGGCAACGCTTGAAGATGTATTCTTAAAACTGACCGGTAGAGAACTGAGAGAATGATTACTGGCTCGAACGCGTCTAAGACGCCCGGATCAGACTATATTTCAAGACGTTTCATGCGGGTCTGGCAGAGGAACCTGATCGTATACGGACAGAACTGGAAGATCGGCTTCCTTACCCCCATGCTGGAGCCCGTTTTCTACCTGCTCGCTTTTGGTGTTGGATTGACCGTTATGGTCGGAAATATCTCTTACAGGGGTATTGAAATATCCTATCCCTATTTTCTTGCCCCGGCATTGATTGCCATCAATATCATGAACAATGCCTTCTTTGAGAACACTTACAGTTCTTTCGTGCGCATGTACTATCAAAAAACTTTCGATGCCATGATGGCAACGCCGCTGACCCTGGAAGAGATTATTACCGGGGAGATTATCTGGGGGGCTACTAAATCGGTCATCGCCACTGCCATCATGCTGGTAGTAATAAGTTTATTCGGCCTGATACATTATCCCCACGGACTACTTATCCTCCCGCTGGCTTTCGTAGGTGGAATTGCCTTTGGCTCGATCGGTATGTTCTTTACCGGGATTGTCCCACGAATTGACCAGTTCAACTTGCCGATATTTCTCTTCATCACCCCAATGTTTCTCTTCAGCGGAACTTTTTTCCCCATGCAAAATCTTCCCCTGTGGGCACAGCATTTGGCCGTCTTTTTGCCTCTCTCGCATCTCGTCAAACTGACACGGGACTTAAGCTTGGGGTTGCTCAATATGGAGATGTTGTGGGGACTCGGCTATTTTGTAATCTTTTGTCTTATCTTTTTCCCGCTGGCAATTAACAAAATGCGCCGGCGCTTGATCAAGTAATGAGGCAAGAAAAGCGGCGTGAATATGGCCGGCACACCATGAGCTAAAAGGGAGACGAGCCATGAAAATACTGAACCGTTCCCTCATCCGACACTGGATGATCTATCAGTGCCTCAGTTTGTTCGTCATCCTCGCCGCTTACACCTTCTTCCAGTTCCGGGAAATCGGTTTGCATGTTCGGGAGGACCTGGAGAACAACGTCGGGCGCATCCTGACCCTGTTCACCGATACGATTACCGCTCACCCGGACCTTTTCAACGAAGAGGATCTCGATTTTCTCACCAAATCCCTGGCCAACAAGATACCCCATATAGATCGCCTCCTCATCGTGGACCACACCCTAAAGGTAATCGCCGACTCCCGGCACCTCGACATCGGCAGACAGACGGATCAGGCGATGATGATCGGCGTAATCCGGGAGGGGAAGATACAAGCCTTCACGTTCGTCAAGGAGGGCCGCTCCTTGCTGAGCTTCACCCAGCCGATCCACGGCCCCTACGATGAAGGCCGTCGGAGCAACGTCATCGGCGCCATCTCGGCGACCGTGAGTCTGGCCCTCATCGACGAGAAGATCAGGAATAAGCAGACGGAAAGCGTGGTGTTTCTGGTCGGTCTTTTTCTACTTCTGCTGGCTTTTCAATACTTCTGGATGACACTATCCCTGCGCCCGCTCTATCGGCTGATCGCGGCGGTTCGCTCCTTCGGTAATGATAGAGAGGTTGCCTTCACTCATTCAGGGACGAAAGAATTCGACATTATGTCCGACGCCCTGGAAGATGCGCGGCTCAAGTTGCAGAAACAGACGGAAAAGCGCAGGCACATTGAAGCGGCCCTCCTGGAGAGCCAGAAGCACCTAGAACAGCAAGTGGAGGAGCGCACCGCCGAACTGACCGCAAGCCGCGCCAGCATGCAGCACCTCCTGGCCGCCTCGCCGGCTATCATCTACACTACCGAAGCGTCGGGGCAGTATAAGACAACCTACGTCAGCCCCAACGTAATGGCAGAAATGGGCTACAATCCTGAAGAATTCACCTCCAAGCCGTCCTTCTGGCTGAACCATATTCACCCGGACGACGGGCCGGCCATTCTGGCGGGCCTGCCGCGAATCCTGGAGATGGATCGCCTCGGGCACGAATACCGCTTCCGGTTCAAGGACGGCCGGTACCACTGGATACACGATGAGATGAAACTGGTCCGGGACCAGGCGGGGAGGCCTTTCGAAGTCATCGGCTTCTGGATGGATATTACCGAGCATAAGCGGACTGAAGAAGCCCTGATAGTTGCGGAGGAAGCAATTCGGAAGAGAGAGACATTACTCAACGAAACAGGTAAGATGGCCCATGTAGGCGGATGGGAATTAGATGTCTCTTCCCTTAAACAGGTTTGGACGGAAGAATTATACCGTATCTTCGAGGTTGACAGTGATTTTCAACCAAATATAGAGAACGGGTTCGCCTTCTTTACCCCGGATTTTCGACCTACTATTGAGGCGATTGCCCAGCGGGCCATTGATCATGGAGAACCGTTTGACGTGGATACGACCTGTATCACAGCTAAAGGCAATTTCCGCTGGGTCCGTATAATCAGCAAGACTCTCCAGGAAAACGGAAAAATAGTGAAACTATCCGGGACAATGCAGGATATCACCGAATACAAGCGGACGGAGGAAGCACTGATAGCTGCGGAGGAGGCGATTCGCAAGAGAGAGGCATTGCTCAACGAGACAGGGAAGGTGGCCCATGTCGGCGGGTGGGAATTAGATGTCAATTCCCTGAAAATGGTTTGGACGGAAGAAATATACCGGATATACGAGGTTGAGCTTGATTTTGAACCAAATTTAGAGAACGGATTGGCGTTCTTTACACCGGAATCGAGACCGGATATTGACCAGGCTATACAGCAAGCCATTGATGATGGAAAACCGTTTGACGTGGAAATGGCCATTAGCACAACTCAAACTAATACTGTCCGCTGGGTGCATATAATCGGCAAGGCTCTCCAGGAAAACGGAAAAATAGTGAAACTATCCGGAACAATGCAGGATATTACCGAGAGGCGGGGTATGGAAGAGGCCCTTCGGCAGGCGAAGGAGACGTTGGAAGAGCAGGTGACCACCCGGACGGCGGAGTTGGAAGCCGCCCTGCATAGAGCGAAGAGACACAGCGAACAGATATCCCTCTTGGGCGAAATGGGTGGTTTCCTACAGTCAAGCAGTTCCCTGGAGGAGGCGTACGTAACCGTCGGGAATTTCCTGAAACGGCTCCTCCCCGGTTGGACGGGTGCCGTATATCTTACGATGGAAGAGCACGGCCTGGCGGAAGCGGCGGTGAAGTGGGGAGACAGCAGCGTTCTCGCCGACGTCGTCGCGACGGATTCCTGCTGGGCCCTGCGGCGCGAACGCATTCATCTGAAGCATGATCCGGTCAAGGGGTTCCCCTGCACCTACGCAGCAGAGGAAGAAGCCAAGAGGATGGCCTCCGGCCAAGCCCTCCTTGGCGCCTACATTTGCCTCCCACTGACGGCGGGGGGCGAAACGCTGGGGATCATGCACCTCCGCGGTCCTGAGAATGACAGGGGCGCGGATCCCCTCGAAGAGGCAACCTCACTGGTACAGACAGCGGCGGAACAGATCGCCCTGTCCCTGGCAAATATCCGGCTCCGGGAGGAGCTCCGCAGCCAGTCCATCCGCGACCCCCTGACGGGGCTGTTCAACCGCCGCTACCTTGACGAGACTCTGGCGCGGGAAGCGCTCAGAGTCGAGCGCAGCAGCGAACCACTGAGCGTCATTATGCTGGACATCGACCATTTCAAGAACTTCAACGACGACTTCGGCCACGAGGCGGGAGATCTGGTGCTCCGGAACTTGGGCGTTTTTTTACAGAAGAATATACGCGGCAGCGACATCGCCTGCCGTTACGGCGGAGAGGAATTCACCATCCTCCTGCCAGGAACACCGCTTGAGACCGCCCTCGAACGGGCGGAGAAGCTACGGACGGAAATTCTGTCGCAAAATTTCAATTTCAACAACCGCGATCTCGGTCAGGTTAAGCTCTCCTTGGGGGTAGCAACCTGTCCGATCCACGCTCAAACGGGGGAAGAGGTCATCGCCGCCGCCGATGGAGCGCTCTACCAAGCTAAGCAGACAGGCCGCAACCGCGTTCTGGCGGCAACAATCGGAAGCCAAAGATAACGGAATGATTGCTCTTCAGGTTTTTTTGTTTCCTATTTTGCAGATTCTGCATACTGGACTACTTTTTTCGCAATTTTGTTCACAACAGATTCAAACCTCTTCTCATCTCTATCCAACAATGTAATTCTGAAACCGGGCGTGGATGTAAAAAAAGATGTCAGTGGTATGACGCAGATACCTGTGGAACCCAGGAGATAATATACAAAACGTTTATCAAGCAGTATATTTTGGGCTGTCATATTTTCTATATACTGTTGAATATCAGCCTGTGCTATTGGTAATGTCTGATTGTGATTGAGAATCGCTTCGTTAAAAACCGCCGTCATGTAAAAAGCGCCATTGCTTCTGTTGGCGATGATGTAAGGCACATCCTTGAGAATATTATAGGCAATATTGGAGAGCCTTTCATAGTGGCAAACACGCTCATCCAGATAGGTCTGATACTCCGGATGAGTGAAGATTTTAGGAATCGCCATTTGCGGCAGCGTTGTTGAGCAAACTTCCGACATCTTCTGATGCAAAATGGCATCAATGTAACGATCAAACGCGTCATCTTTACCGGCATTATATACTTCCATCCACCCGCAACGGGCACCAGGCCATGGAAACTCCTTGGATATTCCTTTCATGCTGATACCGGGCACATCTCCAATGATATCCGACAGGGGAACTGTTTTTTCTCCGTTATATACGATATGCTGATATGTTTCATCAAAAACAAGGAAAAGATCATATTTTCTGGCAATTTCCACAATCTGCAGAAGGGTCTCCTCCGGATATACAAAGCCCGTGGGATTGTCCGGGTTGATGACCAGAATACCGACAATTGCGCCATAGCTCCTCACCTTCCTCTCCAGTTCACTGATATCCGGATGCCAGTTATTATAGGGATTCATCCGGTAGGTGTTGGGAGGAAAGGAGGCATGATGAACTTCCGCCAGCAAATGAGTCGAATAGGTCGGTTCAGGCATGATAATCCGCGCATCTACCCGAATGGCACTGTAAGCCCGGGCAATTGCGTCACCGAGGCCGTTGAAAAAAATGATATCTTCCGGGGTTATCCGGATTTTTCCTCTTGTGTTGACACGTTCGGCAAGAAACTCCCGCGTTTCTTTTATACCTTTGGTGGGAGAGTAGGCATAAGAAAGATTGTCATTTTTTAAAATGTCGGTAAGTACAGTTTTCATCCAATCGGGAATTTTTTCTCCTTTCTGAATCGGATCACCGATATTCTCCCAGACAACTTCCACCCCGTATTCTGTTAACCTGTCGGCCACGGAGACGATATTACGTATCTCATAAACGAGTCCAGTACCGGCTTTTGCAATGTCTAATCTCATAAACACCTCATGCTTTTGATAATATTACTCGACTAATACAATTTGCGTAAAATTTCCATCATTTTTTCTGTAGGTGTCTCGGGATTGAAGGCTTTGAAAAACCGGGCACCTCACAATAATATAAACCATAATAGAACAAATACGACACGATAAACGCCAAAAGGGATGAAGGTATGTGTTTTTATAAAACGAAGCAAGAATTTGATACTCAGAAGAGCCACAAAAAACGACGCAACAAATCCTACCATTAAAAACTGTATCTGGTGCAGGGAAAACTGCGGGGCATTCTTTAATAGATCGTACCCTGTTGCTGCCACCATAGTAGGAACCGCAAGAAGAAAGGAAAACTCAACAATGACTTCACGCCTCAGTCCCAAGATCAGCCCACCGATGATCGTAGCCCCTGCCCTGGATACACCTGGGATCACTGCAATTGCCTGAAACAAACCAATCAGGAAACAATGTTTATAAGAAATATTGCTAAGCTCGGAAGCACTTCCTTCTTTCCCGCGATACCAGAGCTCAAAGGCAATCAACAGCACTCCTCCAATTAACAGCGACCAGAGCACCACATAATTCGACCCCAGAAGATACCCTTTAATAATTTTATAGAGGGCAAAGCCCACAACCCCGGTGGGAATGAAGGCCGTGAGAACCCTCTTGATAACTTCAAAATCTATAAGTAACTTTCGCCAGTAGAGAACGAGAACGGATAAAATTGCACCTGCCTGGATCGCTATTTCAAAACTCTTTAGAAATTCTGTAATATTGAGACCCAGAAGATGAGAGGCCAAAATGAGATGTCCTGTGGACGATATGGGAAGAAACTCTGAAATCCCCTCAACGACACCTAAAACCAAGGCAGTCAAAAAATCCACAGAATCATCCTCCTCTTTTACAATGGGAACAATTTACCATCAGGCAGTAATCCATCCATTAAATATACGCTTACCACAATATACAGACATGTTAGTATAATTTAGTGGTTATTCATCACTGAAAATAGCACCGGTACTCGCTGAAGTGACCAGTCTGGCATACCTGGCAAGGTAGCCGCCTGTTACAACAGGGGGGGGAGGCTGAAAAGATTTTTTACGTCTGGCCAGTTCTTCTTCATTTACCATAAGGCTTAGCTTTTTATTGGGGATATCAATGACGATCCCGTCACCCTCCCTGATTAGGGCGATGGTTCCACCGTCCGCCGCTTCCGGTGATATGTGACCTATAGCCGCTCCCCTTGTCCCACCGCTAAATCTCCCATCCGTCAAAAGTGCTACTTTGTCATCGAGTCCCATACCTGCAATAGCGGAAGTGGGACCAAGCATCTCTCGCATTCCGGGTCCGCCTCTGGGGCCTTCGTAACGGATCACCACAATATCACCGGGGTGAATCTTCCCGCCAAGGATGGCAGTCATGGCATCGTCCTCTCCGTCAAAGACGCGGGCAGCCCCCTTGTTTACCAGCATACTCCGGGCAACTGCCGACTGCTTGACCACCGCCCCATCAGGGGCGAGATTTCCCTTTAAGATAGCAATGCCTCCGTCACGACTGTAAGGTGTTTTAATAGAACGGATAACGTCATGGTTGATAACCTGCGCCTTTTTCAGGTTATCACCTACGGTTTTACCTGTTACTGTCAGGGATGGAAGATGGATCACGCCCAGAGGGATGATCTCTTTCATTACGCCCTGGACCCCGCCGGCAAGATCAAGATCCTCGATATGATGTGACCCTGCCGGGCTGAGGTGGCAGATATTTGGGGTTTTTTCACTGATGGCATTGAAAAGGTCAATACTTAGCGTGATTCCTGCTTCATGAGCAATAGCAGGGATATGGAGAACGGTGTTGGTTGAGCATCCGAGAGCCATGTCCACGGCAATGGCATTCTCGAATGCCTCAAGGGTGGCAATCGCCCGTGGCTTAATATCTTTTTTCAGGAGGTCCATGATCTTCATGCCCGCATATTTAGCCAGACGCCTTCTCCCTGCATGAACGGCAGGGATCGTTCCACTTCCAGGAAGACTTAGACCAATGGCCTCGGTGAGGCAGTTCATGGAATTTGCCGTATACATCCCGGAACACGAACCATATCCGGGACAAGCGAAATCTTCTAATGACTTCAATCGCTTTTCGCTGATCTGCCCGGATTTTACCGCTCCCACCCCCTCGAAGACAGTGATAAGATCAACCGTTTCCCCCTTGTGCCTACCGGCCAGCATGGGACCTCCGCTGATGAATATGCTTGGAATGTTCAGGCGGAGAGCTGCCATAAGCATCCCGGGAACGATCTTGTCGCAGTTGGGAATAAATACCAACCCATCGAAGGGATGAGCCATCGCCATCACTTCAATGGAATCAGCGATCAACTCCCTGCTGGCGAGAGAGTATTTCATGCCCGTGTGCCCCATGGCAATGCCGTCACAGACACCGATAACAGGAAACTCAACCGGTGTTCCTCCAGTCATCCTTATACCGGCCTTAACGTCCCCTGCAATCATATCGAGGTGGATGTGGCCGGGAATAATCTCGTTTGCCGCATTTACCACACCGATCAGGGGCCGAGCCAATTCCTCGTCGGTATATCCCATAGCCTTAAAGAGAGAACGATGGGGAGCCCTTTCGAGGCCCTTCTTCATTATGTCACTCCTCATGTTTTCCATCCCTCCCATGAGAGTTTTGAAAAGAGTTCTTATTTTTTCCTTGACTCCGGCCTTAAGGAACGGACGGCAGCACCTGCCTTCCACATCTCCATATTTCTCATCGCCTCCAGTTCCCTTTCAAGCCGCTGCCGGTAATCCGGAGCGCTGTTGGCTTCGAGTACAATCTGAACCTCCTTGCCCGACACAACACTCTCATATAACTTATCAAACACAGGAGCAACAGCATCACGGAATCTATCTTTCCAGTCCAGGGCGCCTCGCTGGGCAGTGGTACTGCAATTGGCATACATCCAGTCCATACCATTATCCGCAACAAGGCGAATCAGACTCTGGGTCAGTTCTTCCACCGTTTCATTAAAGGCTTCACTGGGGGTATGACCATGGTTTCGTAACAGATTGTACTGGGCTTCCATGACACCAGCCAGACATCCCATGAGAACGCCTCTTTCTCCTGTAAGATCGCTGTATACCTCGTTCCGGAAGGTAGTAGCGAAGAGATAACCGGAACCTATAGCGATCCCAAGGGCAAGGGCAAGGTCCCTTGCCCGGCCGGTATAATCCTGAAAAACGGCATAGCTCGCATTGATCCCGCTACCGGCAAGAAAGTTGCTGCGTACAGTACGCCCCGATCCCTTGGGGGCCACCATAATCACATCTATATTTTCCGGCGGGATGACACCGGTCAGATCTTTGTAAACAATAGAAAACCCATGGGAGAAATAGAGGGTCTTACCTTCCGTAAGGTAAGGTTTGATCACCGGCCACATGGCCTTCTGACCTGCATCGGAAAGCAGATACTGAATAATGGTTCCCTGCTGGGCGGCTTCCTCCGGTGAAAAGAGGGCCTCACCAGGGGTGAATCCGTCATCTATCGCCTTTTGCCAGGAGGAACTGCCCTTTCGCTGCCCAATGATAACCCTGATCCCGTTGTCTCTCATGTTCAACGCCTGTCCCGGACCCTGGACACCGTAGCCAAGAACGGCCACCGTTTCATCTCTCAGAACATCACGAGCCCGCTCCAGAGGGAATTCCTCGGAGGTTATCACCTCTTCCCACACACCACCAAAATTGATTTTTGCCATAAGTCGCCCCTCTTATAAAATTCATGTTTTTCTCTATGCTTAGCATCTTACCCTTGGTGCGTCAAGAACACTTCAACAATCAACCGAGGAGCATTTCGTTGAGCGGCGCCCCTGGTTTGACCATGGGATAAACGCATTCCTCCGGTTCAACATGAAAATCCATCACTACTACACCGGGAGTATCAAGGCCTTCTTTGAGAACCGTTTCCACATCTTCCGGTTTTGTTGCCCGTAAACCACGGGCACCGTAAGCTTCGGCTAGTCTGACAAAATCAGGAGTGTGGGTCATATCGGTCTGGGAGTAGCGTTTCTCATAAAGTATTTCCTGCCACTGGCGTGGCATACCCAGAAAACGATTATTTAAGATCACCACCTTAACCGGCAGATGATAATGGACCGCTGTTGCCAGTTCCTGAACATTCATCTGGATACTACCATCGCCGGCAATATCTATAACAAGCCGATCAGGACAGGCGACCTGTGCCCCGATTGCCGCCGGCAATCCGAAACCCATTGTCCCCAGACCACCTGATGAAACAAAGTCGCCGGGATGATCGAAATGATAAAATTGCGCCGTCCACATTTGATGCTGACCTACGTCAGTGGTGATGATTGCCTCTCCTTTGGTAAGCCGATACAATTTTTCCACTACTTCCTGGGGCTTGATTCTCTTGCTGCTACGGTAAGTCAATGGCACATCCCTTTTCCATCGCATGATTTGACGGAGCCAATCCCTCGTCTGTTCTTCAGGTATATTGATATTGTTGTCGGTTATACTACGGTTGAGAAATTCCAGGACAGCATTGCAGTCACCCACAATCGCCAGGTCGGCCCTCACAGATTTATTGATGCATGTGGGGTCTATATCAATGTGAATAATTCTGGCATGGGGAGCAAAAGTATCAACTTTGGAGGTAACACGGTCGTCAAACCGGGCGCCAATAGCGATCAAAAGGTCGCAGTTACTGATTGCCATGTTGGCATAGTAGGTACCATGCATTCCAACCATGCCGAGCCAGAGGGGATCTGTTCCGGGAAACGTCCCAAGCCCCATCAGCGTTGAGGTAACGGGTACGTTAAGACTCTTTACAAACATCCTGAGAGCATGTGATGCATTGCCGCGAATTACACCACCTCCCGAGATAAGAACAGGCTTTTTTGCCCTGGTGATCATGTCGAGGACGGGAGCACCTCTCTCTTCCCATGACCTGTCTGTATTGGCGGTGACATTAAGCGGTTGTGGCAATGTTTCTTCTTCCGTAACCGACTGCATGACATCCTTGGGAAGATCTACCAGCACCGGTCCGGGACGCCCTGTACGGGCAATATAAAATGCCTCTTGAATGGTTCTGGCTAAATCTTTAACATCTTTGACCAGAAAATTACGCTTGGTGCAGGGTTTTGTAATGCCGGTGATATCCACTTCCTGGAAGGCACTGCTGCCGATCATCATGGTGGGAACCTGCCCGGTAAAGACGACAACCGGGATGGAATCCATGTGGGCATTGGCAATACCGGTTACCGTATTGGTAGCACCCGGCCCCGATGTCACCAGGCAAACACCGGTCCTGCCGGATACCCTCGCATATCCATCGGCGGCGTGTACAGCACCCTGTTCGTGCCGTACCAGAATATGTCTGATATTTTGTCTCATCATTTCATCATAAATGTCCATCACAGTGCCACCCGGATAACCGAAGATGGTATCCACGTTCTCCTGCTCTAAGACCTTAAAAAATATCTGTGAGCCTGTTAATTTCATTTCTAACATCCTCCCCCTCTGTCCGTAACTTACACATGCCTGACAAGTTGGCTTAAGTTGTGTAATTTTTATGACAAAAAAAGACCGCTACCAAGAGCTGGTAGCGGTCTTTGAATCAGTAAGACATCATTAGTCGCAAACCATCACCCAGCCTCCTTTTGGCAGGGAATAAGTACTACTGTAATTATCGCTACTATATTGTTGCTATAACCACTCCAGCTGCGCATATCAAAATTCCTCTCAGTAAATCTCATAGCAAATCCCATTAACATTGTCAACTTAATTTTTAAAAGTGCGAAGCTGAATGCCTTGCTCACGTTTTGACGCGAGCAAACATGATTACGGCCGCAGAGCCAAAGATTATGTTTGCAAGCCAAGCCGATAAAAGCGGGGGGATTACCTCGGAATAACCGATGCTCATGGCAAAGGCATGGACGATCCAGTAAGAAAATCCGATAGCAATACCTGCTCCGATGCCCTGGAGAGCACCACCGCTTCTTTCCGGTTTTAGGGCAAAAGATATACCGATCAGCACAAGGATAATGCTGACGAAAGAAAAGGCGATCTTTCCATGCATATCTACGCGATATCGTGTAGCATCGTACCCCTCAGATTGGATCCTCCTGATGTATTTTTTTAATTCGAGACACCCCATCTTTTCCGCATCTCCCTGAATAACTTTAAAATCGGAAGGTCTTTCGGGGATGTCGCTTATATGTTCCTTGAGCTGTTCAAGAGAAGGAGACCTGCCACTGGGAAACCTTGCGATCAGAACATTATAAAAGACCCACTTACCATTTTCTTTTTTCCATGCAGCTTTTTCGGCATCGAGCCGCATTGTCAGTGCAAGCTTCTGATTAAGATAGTAGATGGTTATTCCCTTTAAGGTATTCGTCTTTTGATCAAATATCTTGAAGTTGTAAATGCCCTTCTCCCCTCTGTACCATATCTGGTTCTGCATAAACACTCCCGGAACTTCCCTCTTTTGTACTTCCACATATTTAATATGGTCTGCCTTTCTGTTTGTGTAGGGGGTGATAATCTCACTGATGAGGAAGGCAAAAATAGAGATTATTAAAGAAATAATAATCGGAGCAAGCGAGACTCTGTACAGGCTGACTCCATTTGCTTTCATTGCCGTGATTTCACCGTGTCTTGACAGGGAACCAAATGTAATGAGGGCGGTAAGCAGGACAGCGACAGGAGAGGTGAGGGATATGCTCATGGGGATGGTATAGGAAAAATAGGATGCTATCTGGTACAGGGAAGCATCGTTACTTAAAAACATCCGGATTTTCCCAAAAAAGTCAACAATCAGATAAAGTGATATAAAAGAAGTAATGATGAGCAAGAATAACTTGGAAAATTCTTTAGAGATATACCTGTCCAGAATTTTCATGGCCGATCTCCTTTCTCTCATCAAGGCATGCCTTTAAACTTCCTGATCAACCTTTTTAAAAAATCGGCCAGGAGGTGAAATCCCGGATGTTTTGCTCTTGCCGCCGTAATGAACAGATAGACACCAACAGTTCCCAGGATAACATCAGGCGCCCATGTCCCGATGAGCGGAGATAGTCTTTTCGTCTCTACGAGGGCATCACCGGTCAACTGGAGGGAATAATAGATCAGGACGACAACAAGACCGATGGTGAATCCTCTTGACCTTACCGATCTCTGTGCTCTGATTCCGAGGGGAATCCCGAGAATACCAAAAACGATACAGGAAACGGGAAGAGCAAATTTTTTATTTAGTTCGATAGCAATTTCCCTTAAGACTTTTTCTTTTAAGCCGGCACCACCCATTTTTTCAACAAGTTCCCGTACTGTCATATCTTGAAAGTCCTTTGTTCTAACCTGTTTTTTATCAGAGATAGACGATTCTAAGTCTAGCTTTATATCGTAGTAACTAAAATCCATTTTTCGATAGTTCTTCAGATTTGTCTCGACCATGTGGATACTGCCGTCTTCGAGTCTGAGCGAGACGGTGAGTACACTGGGATCAGACACTAGATATCCCTTTTTTGCAATGATGGTACATGGTTCCCTGGTAACCCGGTTGTCAGAGATAATGACCCCCTCCATGAAGTTGCCATGGACAGGTATCTTATCCACATAAAGGACAAGGTCCTTAAAATCATCATTAAAAACCCTTTCCTTGATGCCGATAGTGGCCTTTTGTCTGGCAATGTTAAACAACAGATTCTTAGTGGCATAGTTGCTGTGGGGGACCAGAAACAAAGTTGTCACAGCAGTCATAAGGAATGTCATCACCGATACGACAGCAACAGGGTACAAGAGCTGATACAGGCTTATGCCGGATGTTTTCAAGGCTGTGATTTCATTATCACTGGAAAGCCTGCCCAAGCCAACCAGTATTGAAATCAGGAGTGATATGGGAATGGTAAAGACTAAAAATGAAGGCATTAATAAAAAGATGATTTTCAATATATCATCTAAGCTTATGCCTTTATTGACTATCAGATCCATGAGCTGGAGACTTTTCCCCATTAGAAGGATAAAGGTCAGAACGAACAGGATCACAAAAAAGGGGAGGGTAATTTCCTTCAGGATATAGCGATTGATTATTTTAGGCATGAAGCAGGACTTATTGGCATTAAATGTTAAATTATATATTCTCTTGAATTTTTATACCCATAGAATCCGGCATAGAGGCAATCGTGGTGTTTGGGAGAAGCGCGGGCTCGCTAATGTCGGTACAAAATACGGCTTTTGGCATGAGGGAGGATTTGCTTCCATTATTGACAGCAACTATTGAACAATTTATTAGGACAACGTTCATATCTGACTCAAGAATTAAAGTTAATGACGTTTACACAACGTGAATAATATGAATTTACTTCAGTTTTTGTCAAGGTAAATCTCAATTAAATCATTTTCGATATAATCACTAATTAAAAACCACAAACTATTGTTCAGTTTTAGCGAATACTTTGGGCTGTTTTTCTTGTTGGCTCTTTAAGGGAGGTAAGAAGACTTTCGTCTCTAACATCCTGCCATCCGTAATAATGGTAACGGCGCCGTCTCTGTCGGTCCGGTATATCTTTACTCCCAGCGCCTCGTATCTTTTGAGAACATCGGGGTGGGGGAACCCGAAGACATTGTCGGCGCCACAGCTTACAACGGCGATCCCAGGTTGGACACGCTTAAGGAACGGGTATGTGCTGGACGAGAAACCTCCATGATGGGGAACGAATATGATCTGGCTCATAATATTTTTTCTCTCCATGACAAGACGGGCCTCTGATGGTCCAGAGATATCTGCCGGCAGCAGAAAGCTGTAAATCCCGTATGTGAGCTTTAAAACGAGGGCATTGTTGTTTGTCTCATCGAACTTATGGACATGATCACGATCTCCACCAATAGGGTGTTCAGGATTTAATATCCGGAGCATGACTTTGCCAATCTCCTGCTCCGGCGTTTCCTCCGACATGAGCCGGTAAGTGATCTTCTTTTTCCTGATAATCCCCAGAAAATCTTTGTATGCCTCAGTTTCTGCACTCTCACCGTTCGTCCATACTTCCCTGACGGCAAAATTTTCAAGAATATAGATCAGGCCATTCAAGTGATCCGGGTGGGGATGGGTCAGAACAACCGTATCTATTTTCTTGATCTTCTCATGCCGGAGGAAGGGTGCAAGGACGTATTCCCCTGTATCGAAACTACTATCGGCAAACCCTCCGCCGTCTATCAGCATATTATTGCCACCGGGGAACCGAACGAGTATTGAGCTGCCCTGTCCTACGTCAATTGAGGTAACCTCAAGTTCATTGCGATAGGCCTCCTTTGCGTAAAGGTAGATACCATCAGCCAAAAAGAATGCAACAAGCACGGCAAGCACAAATCCAGGCCAAAAAAAAATTCGACTTTGTTTCCTTTCTTTCTTTTCTCCATCCCCTGCTTGCCGGTTATCGGCCATTTTTACGACCGTAATCAGAAGAAGATAGTAGGCTATCATCTCCGGAATGGTCGGTGTACTTATCCAAAGGGACGAACCGGGCAGGGAAGCAAAGAAATCAGTAACCAGGACAGCAACGTGGACAAAAAATGATGAAACCTTGATAAGTACGACACTTAATGCAGTTGATAGAGGGGCAGTCAGGATAACAACCATGCCGAGGGGAAGGGCGATCAGCCCCAGTAAAGGGACAACGATAATGTTGGCCGGAAGAGCAAGGGGAGATATCCTGTTAAAGTAGAAGGCAACCAGCGGCGCCGTACCGAGTATGGCGCTCAGAGATACCATCATAAAAAGTAAACTGTTTCTTACTGCCTTTCTTGACAAAGAGAAGTCTTTTCTTGGCTGCTTGTCTTTTGGAATCAGCAGACCAAGCCTCGGGGTGATGAAGAGAATCGCCGTGACGGCCACAAAGGAAAGCTGGAAGGAAACGTCAAAGAGAGAATAGGGAGAGAAAACGAGGATAATAAAGGCAGCAAGGGCCAGAGTGTTGTAAAGATTCCTCTCTCTGCCCAGAAGTATGGCAACCATAAAGGTGATGGCCATAATGGTAGCCCTGATGACGGTAATACCCAATCCGGCGACAAAGGCATATATTAAAACGGGAATCAGCGCCCCTAAGATGGAGACTTTAATGGCATTGAAGCGCAAAAGTAGATAGGGAAAGGGTTGCATCATCAGCCTGATTATATAAGTTGACAGAAAGGCAATAATCCCTATATGGAAGCCTGATATAGCGATAATATGGGATATGCCTGTCCGGTTGAATGTCTCACGGACATCTTCGGGTATTTCCCTCTTTTCTCCCAGAATCATGGCCTGTATAATTTCCCCTGCCGGTGTCGGTGCATTTTCACGAATAAGTCGCCTTACCTTTCCCCTGAAGCGCTCCAAGGTTTCCTTGTACGGATTCCCCTGATTTTCTCTCATGACGACGATACCGGCAGAATCGTTTATAGAGCCACGCACCAGAATATTCCTGAAGTGGAGATATTTTTCATAATCAAAACTACCGGGATTATTAAAATTGTGGGGCGTTCTAAGTCTGGCCCTGAATCGTACGTAATCCCCATAGTTAAATGAATATTGACCTCTAACGGCAAGCAGTACCCGTCCCTCCACGGGAACAGTGGATTCATCTTTCATTATCCTGACAACAGAGACAACCATCTCGGTCTTACCAGGCAAGACTTCGGGGTTCTCACAAATAATACCATCAACGGTTGTCTTCTCCGGACTCAGATAATTACTGATATGCCTTGGGGTTGGTTCCCGGTAGAGATAGAGATTTATGTTAAGGATGCCTACCAGGAATAGAGAGGAAATAATGAATAGGACGATAACAAATTCCCATTTTTTAATAGTGGCAACCAGCAGGGATAGGGATGTCAGGATAAGACAGGCCATCAGGGGAATATCCGGGATCCGGATAAAATTACCCAGACAGATTCCTGCCATCAGAGGAATAAGAAGGCACAGGAAGGGTATCTGCAAGGTTTGAATTCCCATAGATTTATTTTAAAAAATAAGGTGACTATTCAAGAACAGAGAGTCATAATACAAAGACACCCGGTATGCTGATAAAACTCATTGACTTGTTTTTACCGTCGTCTACAACAAAGAGGGTTAAAGTTAATCTTCATCTTCTCATCCATTGGGTTCTATACCATAGACAACAATAAAGCAGAACAAAAATACCTTTAGCTATCAAAATCAAATAGATAGGAGAACACCAGTTATGTATAAAAGTATCCTCGCTGCGGTGGATGAATTTACTAATTCGGCAATAGCAGCAAGGTATGCTATGGCCCTTGCAAAATCCTGTCAGGCAGAACTTTCTCTTGTTTATGTTGCAGAAGATAAAATCACCAATGATCTCTTCAGTCAGGCAGAAGCTTCTCTGGAGAGGCTTTTCATGGAAGCGAAAAAGCAGAATATCAAAGTCGGAAGCCTTACTGAAAGAGGAAACCCGCTGAAACAGATCAATGATCTCGTAAAAAAAAATAATGTAGATATTGTGTTTACAGCTACAGGGAGAGAGGATATAGAGAAAAAATTCTTCTTAATGACCATGGCAAGAGAGTTTATGCTGAAGCTGCCCTGCTCTGTAGCTATGGTGAGAGCGGTTCAGATGGGAAGAGTACATCCGAGAAAAATCCTTTTACCCTTGAGAGCCGATACAACAAATATTGAGGAACAGGCGTGCCTTGCTGCAAAGTTAGCCGAGGCATTTGAAGCTGCGGTAACAGTTTTTCATTCAACGAGTCCTACAACAAGTGTCTTCCGTAGAGGGAGACAACCAACAACCGCGCAAAGAGGAGAACTTATCTCTGAGAATATTGAGAAATTTATGGAATGTTTAAACCGATACGAGATAATTCACGAAAAAAGAACATCCCATGGCAGTTTTGCAAGAGCAGTAACTATCGAAGCCGCACACAGAAGGAATGATCTGATAGTAATGGGAGCGAGTGAAAGGAGCATTTTAAAGAGTATTATAAGTGGTAACCCCGTAGAAGATGTCCTCCGTGAAACCCCGTGCAATCTTATAATCCTGAGACCAAAAAAAATTAAATAAATGAAAATCCAGAACTTATCACAAGAAGAGGTCTTCAGCGCCCTTTTAACTTCGGATGGCGGTCTTTCGGAAGAGGAAGTTAAAAGACGGCTTCATGAGTATGGGCCAAATATCATCAAGGAAGTGAGCAAGAAATCCCTCTTGCGGAAATTTATTTCCCAGTTTACTCATTTTTTAGCTCTTCTGCTCTGGATTGCTTCCGGTCTCTGTTTTCTATCAGAATACCTGCATCCGGCAGAAGGCATGCTTTTGCTCGGTCTGGCTATAATGGGGGTTATTTTCATCAATGCCATTTTTTCTTTTGTCCAGGAATTCCGAGCGGAAAAAGCAGTGGAGGCGCTGAAGCGGCTTCTGCCTTTTTATGTCAAGGCATTGAGAAACAGTGTTATAAAGGAAATACCGGCGGGAGAGGTGGTCCCGGGGGATGTTTTCCTCATCAGCGAAGGAGATAAGATACCTGCCGATGCAAGGCTCATAGATGCTAACCGGTTAATGGTAAATAATGCGCCCTTGACCGGCGAGTCCGAATCGAAGCCGAGAAATCACGAATGCTTTGCAGGAGATTTTCTCGAAAGTCCCAACATAGTCTTCGCAGGCACATTGGCCGTCAGCGGTACCGGCAGGGCCATTGCGTTTGCCACCGGTATGTCCACAGAGTTTGGAAAGATTGCCCATCTTACAAGCGCTGTAGAAGCAGGGTTGAGCCCCCTCCAGAGGGAAATAATAAAGGCGACAAGAATAGTCGCCTTTATTGCCGTAACTATTGGAATAATATTTTTTGGTATAGGTGTATTAACGGGAAGGAGCTTTTGGCACAATTTTCTCTTTGCTATCGGTATTATCATTGCCAATGTGCCTGAAGGACTCCTCCCCACTGTTACACTTGCCCTTGCCATGGGCAGTCAGAGAATGGCTAAGAAAAAAGCGCTCATAAAAAGCCTCAACTCCGTTGAGACCCTCGGTTCTGTTACGGTTATCTGCACAGATAAGACAGGCACGCTTACCCAGAACAAGATGGCGGTCGAAAAAACATGGACCGCATCGGAAGAGAAACCGGCCGGATCAGGTTATGAATGGCTTATGAAGATAGCGTCCCTATGTAATAATGCATCTTATGAAAATGGAAACTATAAGGGGATCCGACAGAGATTGCCCTTTTAAAGATAGCGAGAGAGACGATCGGTGATTTGAAGGCAGAAAGAGTTTATGAGATTCCTTTTGATTCCGAAAGAAAAAGGATGTCCACTTTGAATACCATCGGCGCCGAAACCTTCGTCTTGACAAAAGGAGCGCTGGAGACCGTATTCCCGCTCTGCGACAGAATACTCAGGGATAATGCAATAAGAGCATTGAATGATGAAGACAAAAAAACGATCATGCAGGTTTATTATTCGTTCATGGATCAAGGATTAAGGGTATTAGCCTTTGCGTTCTCACGTAGATCAAATGGCTCTCCTCCGGAGGAAGATTTATCTTTAGAGTCCCAGCTTATCTTCACAGGTCTCATGGGTATTGAAGACCCTCCGAGGCCGGAGGTCCCGGAAGCGATAAGAAAGTGCCGTGAAGCAGGAATTAAGGTGATCATGCTTACAGGAGACGCCGGTAAGACCGCTGTTTCTATTGCAAAACAGATCGGCCTCGTCAAAAAGAATCCGGTCATCGTTGAAGGACAGGAGTTAAATACAATGCCGGACAGTTCTTTAAGGGAAATCCTTTTATCTGAGGAGATTATCTTCGCAAGGATGACGCCGAAACATAAGATGAAGATTGTATCTATCTTGAAGAATGAAGGGGAAAGGGTTGCCGTAACGGGAGATGGTGTAAATGATGCTCCGGCCCTTAAAATGGCCGATATCGGTATCGCTATGGGGATAACAGGGACAGATGTGGCGAAGGAGGCGGCCGATATGGTTTTGCTGGATGATAATTTTGCAACTATTGTAAATGCAATAGAGGAAGGCAGGACAATCTTTGAAAACATAAGAAAATTTATCACCTATATCTTTGCCCACCTTACACCGGAGGCAGTGGGGCTGTTGAAAAAGCCCTGTTCCAATTATGCTGCGATATAAAAACTTCTTACTGAAAAAGGATATTTTGTCCCAAAACTTGATAACGCCTTACAAATATTCATTGCCAAACGATTCATG
>Ga0265296_1001157_pt1 | contig 32076 bp, 30 predicted proteins | sample MunlanPumphouse1_FD_189073 | JGI IMG/M metagenome (GOLD analysis project Ga0265296, IMG submission 189073) | Groundwater microbial communities from a municipal landfill in Southern Ontario, Canada - Pumphouse #1 | ecosystem: Environmental > Aquatic > Deep subsurface > Groundwater | place...
TTATTCTTTCGGACTTAAGCGCGCGCCGGATGATTCCTTCGTTGAAATAAGAATCAAAAATTTCCGGAAATACGGTTATTATATTGAATGTCATAAGAATATAATCAAAAAACCACGAACTAAAGTTGTGGTTTTTTGGTGTATATAATTTGTTGTAAATTAGATCTTGAAATCATCAACGCTCGAGGTGTCGATATCGGCCGGTCGTTCTCTTCTAGCCGGTCTTTGTGAACCTTCCGGTTCGTTGATTTTTAGATTTACGCGGGCGTTATTTTTAGCGCCGACGATTTTCAAAAGGGTGCGGATGGATTGAGCGGTTTGTCCGCGGCGTCCGATCACGTAGCCCATATCTTCGGGGCTGATTGAAAGGGTCAGAAGAACTCCTCTTTCATCAACGGTTCTGTCTACGGAAACTTTTTCCGGATGTCCGACAATGGACTTTACGACAAATTCCAAAAAATCTTTGTCTTGAGCATTATCAACCATAGTTTTTTTGCTTCCGTAATTTCGGCTTAGCCGCGATTTTGGAAGCGCTGCTTAATAATTAAATTAACTTCCGTTTTTTACGGAAATATTATTACTATATTATAGCATAATTAGAAAAATTGTCAATTTGCTTGTTTTTTTTAGGCAGTCGGCGCGATTTCCGTGTTTTCAACATTTTCCGTTTTCGGTTCGGCGCTTGCTTCTTCTTTGGCTTTAATCTCGGCTAAACGTTTTTCGTTTTCCTCTTTAGCACGAGCTAGGCGCGCTTCTTTGGTGTCTTTTCCGGTCTTGGAGGCAACTGCTTTTTTGCCTTTGATTATTTCTTTTTCAAGCAAAAGGTTGTTGACTGTTGCGGACATTTGCGCTCCGTTTTTGATCCAATATTCGATCCGCTCTTTTTTTACATCCAGTTTTTTGGAAAATGGATCGTAAGATCCAAGGATCTCCAAAGCGCGTCCGTATAAATCACGGCCTTTTTCCGAGATGATCAGGCGGTAAGACGGCTTTTTCTTTTTGCCGATCCGGGATAGTCTGATTGCTAACATAATTGAATAATATTAATAATAATAGGAAATAGCGGTAAAAACACAAAGCGAGAGCAAAAATGAAAAATAATATCAGCAGATATCATTTTGAACTTTCTGTATTTTACATTGGTAAATATACCATTATCGCAAAAAAAGTCAAGGCTCTTGACAGTTCTTGGGTTATGTATATAATAGTATTCAGTAAAAGCGAAAAGGCGGTCTTTTCGCGATTAGGCCTATGGCCTGATTTTTTTGTCCTTTTTAAATTTTTTAATGCAAGGAGAGTAATGATGAAAAAGTTTTTAGTTGTAGTTTTGGGAATTTTATTTTTATTTGTTGCCCAAGCCGGAGCAAGCACCTTGACCTTCGATGATATCGGAGGCGGGGGCGAGAAGGTTCCCGATGGATATGGGGGACTTAATTATTCCACGAATTTTTATTATCTTGACGGAACCAGTCTTCCTGGTTCCGGATATGATAATGGCAGGGTAAGCGGCGACTTTGTCGCCTACAACGCATACGGCGGAGAAATATCCGCCAACAACGCATCTTTTACTTTAAATTCACTCTATGCTACTGCAGCATGGAGAGATGAAATGATTTTTACTGTAGTTGGTCAAAAAACCGATGGTAGTATCCTTGGAAAAGAGTTTATTGTCAATTCATATTCTCCGTTATGGTGCGTGCTTGACTGGAGCGATCTCGTTTTAGTTAAATTCTCAACTAACGGAGGGATTGAGAATCCCAATCTATTCGGGAGTGGCGGGCATGTTGGTCTTGATAACATGGTTATTAATGAGCCAGTAAACCCCGTCCCTGAACCCGCAACAATGCTTCTTCTCGGCCTTGGCTTGGTTGGCCTTTGCGCCGTATCACGCCGCGCTTCTCTCCTTGGCGCGCAAAAACACAGATAATACAGTTTCTGTGTTTTGGGCCGTTTCGTGTTTTTTGCGAAACGGCCTTTTCTTTTTTTTGCGAATTTCATAAATTTTTTGACACCATATCTGATATTTGCTATTCTTTATTCAGGCTATTAACAATAATATAAATTTTTAAATAATTCGGTTTAAGTGCCGATTATTTAAAGAATAAGCAGAAAAAAATTATGAAGAAATTTATATTTCTCAGCTTGGCAGTTGCGATTATCGCCAGCGGCTGTTCTTTTCCGAAAAATACGAAACAAGCCAAAGCTCTTACTCCGGAAGAGGCGAAAACAAGAGTGACTGATTTTATCAACAAGAATCTGATGCAGGCCGGTTCGGAGGTATCTATTAAAGAAGTGAGCGAAGAAAACGGCATGTATAAGATTATCGTGAATGTGAGCGAGGGTCAGGAGATCACTTCTTATTTAACTAAAGACGGCAAAAAGTTTTTTCCGCAGGTAATGGATATCGACGAAGTGGCGGCGCAGAATGCGAACAAGAAAAGCGCGGATGCGGGCGAGGTTGAGGCGCCGAAAGATATTCCAAAAACAGATAAGCCGGAAGCGGAATTATACGTGATGTCATTCTGCCCTTATGGCGTGCAGGCCGAAGACGCGATGTTGCCGGTGTTCGATCTTTTGAAGGGCAAGGCGGATATTAAGATCCGCTTTATTGCGAGCATTGAAGGGGATGACATTAATAAGGTTAAATCATTGCATGGTCCGATTGAGGGCATTGAAGATGCGCGCCAATTGTGCGTTGCCAAGAATTATGATGCCGAAACCCTTTGGAAATATGTAAGCGAAATAAACAAGAATTGCTATCCGATATATCGCAACGGCGACGAGGTTTACAAAGAATGCCGTGAAAAGGCCGCAAAGACAGCTAAGGTGGATGTAAAAAAGATTGAGAAATGCGTTACCGATGAAGGACCGGCTCTGATCCGCGCCGAAGACGAAGCGGCCGGTGCCAAAGGCGTTTCCGGTTCCCCGACGATTTTTATAAACGGAGCGAAATATAGCGGCGGTCGCACAGCCGAAGCTTTTAAACAGGCGATCTGCAGCGGCTTTAATACTCAGCCGGAAGAATGCGCCAAGGTGCTTGAATCAACCGGAGCGGCGGCCAGCGGCGGATGCGAGTAAGATTTAATCGAGTAATCATATCAAAAAAACAACCCAAGTTTATGGGTTGTTTTTTTGTCCTTGCATTTTCTCGAAAATATTATATAATAAATCATAAATAAAAATTGCATAAAGCCTTTTATTAATTCTTGGGAAAATATCTCTAATCTTAGGGAGAGGCGGCCGAAGAACTTGCTTGTTTGCGGGTTAAGATGCTTTTTTTTATTGCAATAATATGACAAAAGACGAAAAAGAAATCAGCCAAGATGATTTTGGCAAAATGTTGGATGATTACAAATTCAAAGCACCGCAAGTCGGTGAGCTGGTGAGCGGTGAAGTTATTTCCGCATCCAAGGCCGAAGTCCGATTGGACATAAATGGCATAATGACAGGAGTCGTACGCGGTCCGGAGCTTTACGAAGAAGATGAAGAATATGCAGGATTAAAGCCGGGCGATACTGTCGAGGCGACCGTATTGGAGCCGGAAAACGAAAATGGCGAGATTGAGCTTTCATTCAAGTATGCTGGACAAGAAAAGGCTTGGGAGGGATTGCGCGAAGCGGAAAAGAATCGCAACAATATCAAAGTTAAGATCGTGGACGCTAATAAAGGCGGTTTATTGGTAAAATACCGCCAAATTTCCGGATTCTTGCCGGTATCACAATTAGCTCCAGAAAACTATCCGCGCATCAACGGCGGCGATAAGAGCAAAATATTGGATAAATTGCGCTCATTTGCCGGTCAGGAATTCGAAGTTAAGGTAATGACTTTGAATGAAAAAGAAGACAAGATTATCTTTTCGGAAAAAGACGCTTGGAGTGAGCGCCAAAAGGATACTATTTCCAAATACAAGATCGGTTCTGTCGTGGAAGGGCGCGTAACCGCGATTACGGATTTCGGAGTATTTATCAGTTTTGGCGAAAATCTGGAAGGCTTGATCCATATTTCCGAACTGGCTTGGCAAAGAATCGATGATCCGGCCGAACTATATAAAGTCGGGGATGATATCAAGGCCGAAGTAATCAGCCTGAGCAATTCCAAAATATTCTTGAGCGCGAAAAAGCTGATCAAGGATCCGTGGGCGGAAGTGAGTAAGAAATATAAGATCGGACAGATCATAAAAGGCGATGTGATCAAGATTAATCTTTTCGGATTATTTGTGAAGCTAGACGAGGATATCCACGGCTTGGCTCACATTAGCCAGATTGGCTTGGCGGCTAAGGAAAAGATCGGTGAAAAATTCAAACCGGGCGATAAGCTGAGCTTTGAAATCGTATCGATCGAACCGAAAGAGCATCGCTTGGGCTTGGCTTATTCCGATGAGATCGGCAAGATGAAGGAAGGCGAAGTGTGCGAAAAGAAAGAAGCTTCCGCAAAAAGCGAAGTAAAGGAAGAGACAGAAGAAAAGAAGCCAAAAGCGAAAAAAGCTAAAAAAGAAGAGGTTGCGGAATAGTTCGATTGTTTGGCAAGAATTTCATAGCTATTGCGCGTTTCTTGTGGAGTGTTATTAATTTATGGTTAAGGAATTTCAAAGTTCCCCACCACTGTTAGTTCCCTTCGGGACTAACTTGTAGTAAAAGCCGGAAATTCCGGCTTTTATTTTTGTAAAATATTGCCAAGCTTGCGATCGTATTGTATACTGAATATAATGCTTTAAGCGGCAAGTTGTTTATTCTTAATTAATCGCAATGAAAAATCTATTTAAAAATTTTGGGATATTTTTCGTTATTTTTATCATTATTATTGCCATTTTTAATTATTGGCAGCCGAAGAACACTGAAACGAAAAGGATCGGAGTGGAAGCTTTAATTACTCGTATCAACCAAGATGAAATCGAAAAAATCGTCGTTCGGGGGGTGAACATCGAAATCGCACTGAAAGACGGCAAGAAAGAAGAGCTGAAAAAAGAAAGCGGCGAATCTTTTTCCGAACTTTTGAATAATTACGGCGTTTCCAAAGAAAAGATCGCTAAGCTGAATGTTGAAGTTAAAGAGGGTGAAGGTTTTGATTATTGGCTGGCCGCGGTTTTGCCGTTTCTTTTACCCTTGCTTCTGATTGGCGTTTTTGTTTTTGTCATGATGCGGAGCGTACAGGGCGCAAATTCGCGGGCAATGATGTTCGGACAGTCGGGAGCCAAGGAATTTTCCAAGGACGAGAATAATCGGATTACTTTCAAAGATATTGCCGGCGTCAAAGAAGCAAAAGAAGAATTGTATGAGGTTGTGGAATTCTTGCGTAATCCAAAAAAGTTTTTGGATTTAGGCGCTCGTATTCCGCGCGGAGTCCTTCTGCTCGGCAGTCCGGGAACCGGCAAGACGCTTTTAGCGCGAGCGGTAGCCGGCGAAGCCAAGGTTCCGTTTTTTCATATTTCCGGTTCTGAGTTTGTCGAGATGTTCGTGGGTGTCGGAGCCTCGCGTGTGCGCGATTTATTCAAAAAAGCCAAAAAAAATACACCTTGTATCGTATTTATCGATGAAATCGATGCGGTCGGACGCAAGCGCGGCGCAGGCTTGGGCGGATCGCACGACGAACGGGAACAGACCTTGAATCAAATATTGGTCGAGATGGACGGCTTTGATCAGAGCACGAATATTATAGTAATCGCCGCGACTAATCGGCCGGATGTTTTAGACAAGGCGCTTTTAAGGCCCGGGCGTTTTGACCGCCAGGTCGTGCTGGAAAATCCTGATATCGCGGATCGCGAAGAGATACTGAAAGTCCATGCACAGAAAAAGCCTTTGGGCAAAGATGTAAGCCTGCGCACGATCGGCGAACGCACGCCCGGATTTTCCGGCGCGGATTTGGCCAATCTTTTGAATGAATCTGCGATTTTGGCAGCCAGGCGAAACAAAAAAATAATCGATATGGAAGAATTAATCGAAGCGATTGAGAAAGTGATGCTCGGGCCAGAGCGCAAATCGCGCGTGATCACGGCCAAAGAAAAAGAAATTACCGCCTATCACGAAGCCGGGCATGCTGTGGTCGCGCATTTTCTGCCTAATACCGATCCGGTACACAAAGTATCGATTATCGCGCGCGGACAAGCCGGCGGCTATACTTTGAAATTGCCGACCGAAGACCGGCATATGCATACTAAGACCGAATATATCGAAGAAATCGCTGTTCTTTTATCTGGCTTATTAACGGAAAAAGCAACTTATAAAGAAGTTACGACCGGCGCGACCTCTGATTTGCGGCGAGCAACGAATATTGCGCGGAGATTGATTACGGATTTTGGAATGAGTGAAGTTTTGGGTACCCGAACTTTCGGCGATAAAGAAGAAATGATATTTTTGGGACGGGAAATTACAGAACAGCGAGATTATTCCGAAAAAATTGCGGAAAAAATCGATGGAGAAATAGATCGTTTTATTTCCCTGGCAACAAAAATGGCGGAGGAAATTATCGCGTCAAAGAAACCTTTGCTAGACAAGGTAGTTAAAGAATTAATGGAAAAAGAAACAATTGAAAAAGAAAGGTTTGAACAATTAATGAAAGAGGTTTGATTTTTGAAAAAAATCGACTCGTGCTATCGCGGTCCTTGCAAAAAAAATTTTTCTGTGGTATATATAAAATATAATAAAATCCTTTTTTAAAAGGGTTTTATTTTGGAAAAAATTTTAAGGGTCGGTACCAAAGCGGTCAACTGGGGCAGACTGTAAATCTGCTGGCTTACGCCTTCGTAGGTTCGAATCTTACCCGGCCCACACAATTAAATAGCACTCCTTTTTGGAGTGCTATTTAATTTTGTGAGTTGGGTAATTTTGAGAACTTACTATGATAATAGATTGCTTAAAAAATATATTTTTGTGCTATAATTAATTCGGGAAGCAAAATCTTGATATATGGAAAAAAACAATCCAAAAAATAATCTTAACGAAGAGTTGAACGTTTTATTCGAGAAACTGGCGGCCGGCCGCGAACGGGGGCTGAAAAATATCGAAGAGTTGAGACAGCGCATCGTTACGCGACTTGATGACGAGATTGCTCGGCTGTATGCTAAAAAAGATTTTATTGCGGAAACATGGGCGCGCCGCAATGAATTGCGCTTGCAGAAAATTTCTTTTTTGAAAAAGCTGATCGCCAACGGGCTATGGACTAATTTGCGTTTTTTGGTTTCAATGCCTTTCATATACATGATGATCGTTCCGGCCGTGTTTCTTCATCTTGCGCTTGAGATTTACCATCAGGTCTGTTTTCGCATTTATCGCATTCCTCGTGTCAATCCCTGGGAATACTTTATTTTTGACCGACAGCTTCTGCCTTACTTGAATTGGTTTGAAAAATTCAATTGTTTTTATTGCTCATATTTCAATTGTCTGATTTCATATACGAAAGAAGTCGGTGCGCGCACGGAAAGATATTGGTGCCCGATTAAGCATTCGCGCAAAATGAAAGGTCGTCACAGTGAGTATGACCGGTTCATCGATTATTCGGACGGCGAAGCGTTCCGGAAAAAATGGGAAGATTTGAGGCGTTTTGATCAGGGTTAAAATAATGAATAAGACAATAAGCATCGTTATGTGTAGCTTATTCAGAAATCGTTGTTTAAAACAGAAAAAAATGAAGATGGTATTTGTGAGATACGATTTTTAATTAAAACCCGCAAAATTCGCTTTGCGGGTTTTGCGGCTTTTATTTTTTTTCGGTTATAGCGGGACAACTTTCCGAATGTTCTTTGATTTTTTGTTCCATGTTCGTTTTAATTTGATTTGGAAGAACATCGTAAAGCCATTTTCTTATGTTTTCTTGAAAATTGTTTAATTCTTCCTCGATTTTGTTTTCTAAGCTGCTTATTGTGGACTGAGTTTCAGTAATTTTTTTATCCGTTTTATCAAATCTTCCCTTGATTGTTTTTTCTAAATTTGAGAGGCCGTTTATTAAAGCCAGATGTTCTTTTTCGATATTTCCTACTCTGTGTTCTAAAAGATTCATACGATTTAACAACAATTCGACTTTTTCTTCGCTTGACATAGCTAACACTTCATTTGTTAATGACTGAGCTTCGTTTGTTGCGTTCATGTATCCTCCATTTTAATGAGCGTTTATAATTAATAATACTTGATTAAACTTTAAAAAACATTAAAACTGTTTTTAGATCATTATTGCTTCTGCAAAAGAGTATAATATGGCATGTCGGCTAAGTCAATACTTTGTATTAGCTTTGCGCACGGTTTGCTTTTTAGTGCAAAATATGATAAAGCTTAAAATGTAATTAAAGCTATCATGCCAGTTTAGATGTTGAAAAGAATAATCCAAGATGAGCATTTGCGGAAAACCGGGCTGTTTATGGCCGGTTCATTGGTTGTGGCGTTTTTGAACTATTTATATTATCCTGCGCTTGGACGGATTTTGCCAGTAGCCGAATTCGGCGAATTGCAGGCGATACTAGCGATCTATTTGCAGTTTTCCGTTTTAGTTTATATATTTTCACTTGCGATAACGCATATCGCCAGCAATGAAAAATTTCCGGGCGCAAATTTATCTGAAATCAATTCGGTTGCGAATTTGGCGAATTGGGCCGCTCTTATTGCCGGATTGCTTTTTTTCTTGTGTTCTCCCTTGGTCAAAGATTATTTAAAGCTAAGCTTGTTTGCGCCTCTGTTAACGCTTGCGCCTATATTCTGGCTTACGGCACGCATCGGAATATATAACGCCTATCGCCAGGGCCGGCAGGAATTGCATAAATTAAATATTGCTAATTTCATAAGTTCCGGCGGGCGGCTTTTTTTTGCGCTTGCTTTGATTGCTTTGGGCGCAAGCGTATTCGGCGCTCTTGCCGCATTATTTTTGGCTCAAGCGCTGTCCTTGCTTTATCTCGGAAACGGTTTGCTTAGCAAGCCGGCTGGAAAATTTGTTAAAATTAAATTTGGGCCGGAATTAACAAATAATTTAAAGCATAGCGTTTTGGCGCTTTTTGCCGTAAGTTCGATTACATTTTTTTATTCAGCTGATGTTATTTTTGCCAGACATTATTTTTCCGCGGAAGAGGCTGGGGTTTACGGCGGTATCAGCGCGATTGCGCGAATGCTATATTTTTTTTCAGGCCCGATAGCCGGAGCTTTGTTGCCTGCGGTCAAAATTAAGGCTTCAGAGAAAGATAATCAGCGTATATTAATTAAATCAATTTTGCTTACCTTAGCAGTAAATTTTATTTTGTTCTTGACATTTTGCGTTTTTTATCATAAGGTGATAGGATTTTTACTTGGTGAAAAGTATCAATCATTGGCAAACCTTTTGCCTGGATTAAGCTTTTTAATGTTTCTTGTATCAATCGTTAATTTGTTGTTTTATTATTATCTAGCATTGCGCAGATACGCGTTAATTCCAATTTCAATGATTGGCGTGTCAATCTCGCTGATTGCAATCATATTCAACCATGATTCGCTTTCCGCTTTGATTGCTGATTTTTCTTTCGGTGCCGGTGCCATGCTTTTCATATTGCTTTTCGATTATGCCAAAAACTATTTCCATTATCACTCCGGTTTTCAACGAGGCGCTTAGCCTGGTTTTGTTTGTTGCGGAAGTGGAAAAAGTTTTTCAAAATATTCCTTATCATTATCAAATATTATTTGTAAACGACGGCAGTTCGGATAATAGCCAAGCTATTATCGAACAACTGGCCAATGAGCGGCCGAATATCAAATTTTTGGAATTCAGCCGCAATTTCGGCAAAGAAATCGCTTTGTCTGCCGGATTAGCTGAAGCCGGCGGCGACGCTCTTATCATGATCGACAGCGACCTCCAGCATCCGGTGGATAAGATTCCGGAGTTTATTGCCAAGTGGGAGGAGGGCGCCGAAGTCGTGATCGGCGTGCGCGTCCATAATCAGGAAAAAAATATCTGGCGCAATGTGAGCTCGCGTATTTTTTATTATATTTTAAGCAGGATCAGCGACGTGCAGATCGTTGCGCAGTCAACGGATTTTCGTCTTTTGGACCGTTCGGTTGCAAATGAATTCAAGCGTTTCGGCGAGCATGCCCGCATCACGCGCGGTTTGATCGACTGGCTCGGATTTAAGCGTGATTTTGTCAATTTTACGGCCAAAAGCCGCGCTTTCGGCAAACCCGGATATGACAAGCGCAAGCTTTTGAAGCTAGCGATTACGACTTTTACCGCGCATAGCCTTTTTCCATTGAAATTCGCAGGCTATGCCGGCCTTGCTATTATTATGTTTTCCGGCCCCTTAGGCCTTTTTATTTTTGTCAGCAAATACGTTCTTGATGATCCTTTGAATCTCAATTTTTCCGGTCCGGCGATTTTGGCCGTGATCAATCTTTTTTTGATCGGCATCGTCTTGTCTTCGCTCGGTCTGATTGCTTTATATATTGGCAGTATTTACGGCGAGGTGACGAATAGACCTTTGTATGTTGTGAGAGGGAGGAAAGAGTGAGGGGACGATTGCTGAGTTTTGAGTGGCGAGTTTCGAGTGACGAATGTCGAGTGGTGAGTGTTGATTTTTAAGTGTTAAGTTTTTTTGCGGTGAATGATTATGGTCGGGAATTTTAAAAAACATAAATCATACTTAATAATTCATTATATATGAAAGGAATAGAACCAAAATTATCAGTCGTAATGACAGCTTATAATGCTGAAAAATATATCCGAGAAGCGATTGAAAGCATTCTTAATCAGACTTTTACTGATTTTGAATTTATTATCATCGACGATTGTTCGACTGATGCGACGGGAATGATTATCGAAGAATATTCCGCCAAGGATCCGCGTATCGTTTGCGTGCATAATCCGAAGAATATGTATATTTCCGCGGCGACGAATATTGCGATCGAGATGGCGCGGACGGATATAATCGCCAAAATGGATGCGGACGATATTGCCATGCCTTTGCGTTTGGAAAAGCAATATGCGTTTATCAAAGATCATCCTGAAGTGGGAGTTGTCGGCGCCTGGATTGAAATCATCAGCGAAGCGGGAAAGCCTTTGCGCGTCCGCGAATATCAGACGGACGATGCCGGCTTGCGCCGCAAGATTTTCCGCTATAGCCCGATCGCCCAGCCGGTTTGCATGTATCGTAAGAGCGTGGTCAATGAATTCGGCGGTTATTTGGCGGTAAGCGCTCCGGCTGAGGATGTCAACTTGTGGTTCAAGATCGGAACAAGATATAAATTCGCCAATATTCCTGAGGTCTTATTGAAATACCGTTTTTTTGAGAATTCAAATAGCAATCGCAATCTGCGCGCCCTTGAGATCAAGACATTGCGCTTGCGCTGGAATGCTTGGCGGAGACAGGGTTATAAGCCGTCTGCCAGCGATTTTGCCTACAATATTGTCCAGGCGCTTACGATTTTCCTAATGCCTCGTCGTTTGCGGATTAGACTGTTTGATTTGGTAAGGAGTATTTTTTAAAATTAATTTTTAAATATGATGTTAAAGAAATTTCTCAGCCGGATGTATGAAAACGCCGCCACTTTGAACCGTAAAAATATTTTGTCGGCTTTGGAAAAAAACAGTGACGCACGATTTTTGGATATGGGTTGCAATGACGGCATTTGGAGCCTTGAGCTGGCCGGCAAGATCGGCGCAAAAGAAGTTTTTGGCGTAGAAATAGTGGAGGAATCTGTTATACAAGCCGAGCAAAAAGGAATTAAGGCGTTGCGCGAGAACTTAAACGGTCGATTATCATTTCCAGATGATTATTTTGACGTGGTTCATGCCAATCAGGTTATAGAGCATATTGCGGATTTAGACGTATTCATGTCTGAATTACGCCGGATATTGAAGCCTGGCGCATATGCGGTTATCAGCACGGAAAATAATAGCAGTTGGCATAATATTTTTGCCGCATTAATGGGCTGGCAGACTTTTTCTTCAGCCGCTTTCAGTTCAAAGAAGATCGGTATCGGCAACCCTTGGTCATTACATCGGAATGCGGATAAAGATTTTATCCTGCCTTGGTCCGGCTGGATGCATAAAGTGATATTCAATTATCGCGGACTTAAGGAATTTTTTGAATTATACGGATTCGATCGCATTAAAATATTCGGGGCAGGGTATTATCCTTTGCCGGCGCGTTTCGGACGAATTGATCCGCGCCATGCTCATCTGATTACAATTAAAGCTTTTAAAATATAATATATGCATATCGAAGACTACGCGCAAAATTCACCGCAATATTATAGCGGAGAATTACCGGCGCTTTTAGAAAAATATTTAAAGCATGATTCCGGCGGCACTCTTTTGGAGTGCGGTTGCGGCGACGGAACAATTTTGCATGCCTTAAAGGAGCGCGGTTATTTTACTGGTCGCGAAATTAATGCCGTGGATTTATCAAATCAACGGATCAATTTGGTTAAAAATATAGATCAATTGATTAAGGCACGCATCGATAATGCAGAAGTTCTCTCGACGGTGGCTGATGAAAGTATTGATTTTGCCATTTCTACTCAAGTAATTGAACACGTTGATGATGAGAAAATGTCATCTGCTTTAGTGCGCGTAATAAAAACAGGCGGCTTTCTTTATCTTACAACAGTGTTTAAAAAGAAATACGGCTGGTATTTTTATAAAAATGAAAAAGGCGAATGGGCGCTTGATCCGACGCATTTGCGCGAATACCAAAGCGACAACGAGCTCTTGAGGTATTTTCCTGCGGAGCAATTCATTGTTTTGGAAAATGTAAAAAAGATGCAGTATTATCCTTTGATTGATTTTTTTATCAAGCGTTTCAATATCCGTGACCGGAATTTTTTTCAAAATAATCTGATGCGTTTTCTGCGAATGATCAAGTTGCCGATTATCGGCTATTATAAATGGGAGTTAGTTTTGAAAAAGAAATGAAAATTGCCTATCACCAGCCGTCGCTGGACACAATTTACGCGCAACGAACGATTTTTCATGGCTATGAATTCGCTTTTCGCGATTTGGGGCACAAATTTGTCCCTTTTACGGCCGGCGACAAGCTTGCGGTTTTTTTAGACAAGGAAGCGCCGGATATATTCATCAGCTCCAGTCATTTTTATTATCGCAAATATCTTGATTACGCGCTTTTGGAAAAACACCGCAAACGGGGAATGACGCTGTTCACGAAAATCGATTTCTGGAATTCGCCGATCGCGCAGACGCGCATCAATGAAGCGCGATCGCTCAAGAACGATAAAGAAGCGCAAGATTTGATTCGGTGCGGACTCTTGGGCGACGTATTTTTTCATGTCGTGGAACAGGGCGACGGCCGCATGGAAGGATTTGAAAAAGCAACCGGAAAAAAATGGCACACCATTCCTTTGGCCGCGGACAGGCGCCTGCTCGACTCGGCGGACTTTGCCGAGAAATTTAGATCTGATATCGCTTTTGTCGGCACTTATCTGCCGGCCAAGAAAGAATTTTTTTCTGAATACGTTTTTCCACTGGAAAAAGAATATGATCTGAAATTATACGGCCAGGATTGGACCGCTTTTGACCGCGCTTTGGGCTGGGTCCAGCGCGGAGGGCAATATTTCAACCTTCCTGTCTTGCGCTCTCTGCGCAAGCCGAAATTGGCGCTGTCCGACGAAGCGAAAATTTACAAGTCTTCCGCGATATCCATTAATGTCCATGAGGATTATCAAAAGGAATTCGGCGGCGACTGCAATGAGAGGGCATTCAAGATTCCCTTGTGCGGCGGATTTGAAATTACGGATAACGTCGCTTGCTTAAGCAAGTATTTTATTCCAAATAAAGAAATTATCATAGCCAAAAGCCACGACGATTGGTTTGAAAAAATCGCCTATTATCTTTCTCGCCCGAAAGAGCGCGAAGCAATCATCGCGGCCGGCCGCGAGCGGGTTTTGCGCGAGCATACATATCACAAGCGCGCGGCGCGAATTTTGGAATTATATGGAGGAAACAAAAAAATTTAAAATCGATTATCGCGGAGCATCTCTGAAGATTCTGCCTTTGCTCGTTTTTGCCGCGATCGCCATCTTGAACGCGATTCCCGAAGGCTATATCGTATCCGGAACGGACCATGCGTTTTTTTTGGATATCGAAAACAATGCCAAGACATTTTTTTATACTTGGACCAATGGCTTGGCTTATGGCCCGGGCATCGATTACAATCTACAGGCGGCGATTCCTTACTATACGCTGTGGCGGTTTTTGCATGTGATCGGCCTATCCGACAGCGGATTGCAGTCCGCGCTGTTTTTTCTTTTTTTGGTTTCCGCATACTATTCTTTTTATTTTTCTTTTAAAAAGATCCTGCCTCATGGCCCGAAACAGACGATCTGGCTCGGTCTGTTTTCGTTTGCATATGCCATAAACGGCTATACTTTGAATCTTTTTATGCACGTATTTGGCTATTTTTACCAGCAGATTTTTTATCTGTTCGCGCCACTGATGCTTTCTTATACCTATGCCTTTTTCCGAGATAAAAAAACCGGAGCCGGCAATTTTTTCTGGCTGATTCTTTTTGCCAGCATGGGCTTCAATAATCCCGGGTTTTTTGCGGCTTGGCTGGTTGCGGCCGGCATCCTTTTTCTTGCGGCTATGCCTAAGAGGGCGGTTCCTGTCCGCACTTTGATTTTCCGTTTTATCGCTTTAAGTATATTAGCTTTGCTGGCGAATGCATATTGGCTGTTTCCGTATTTTGCGAGCTTGTCCGACAAGGCCGCTGATCTTACCAATGGCAATGTGATTTGGAATATGGCGGATTGGATCCGCTGGCAATCGAGCCGGCTGATAGATTTAGTGCGTTTTTTTCCTCTTTCCAGTGCGGATAAATTTCCTTACAATTGGACGGCCGCGGGCTGGATCAAGAATATTTTCATTGCCTGGTCATTCGTATATATCTTTTTCGGAGCCGCGGCATATGCGCGTGCGGGCCAGAGCGAAAATATTCGGCGCGCGAAAAATGCCTTTGCCCTGCTTTTTTTCATATTCTTGATTTTTTCCGCCAAGACCGCCGGTCCGCTTTCTGGCTGGGCGGCAAAGATTTTTAGCTGGCCGCTGATCAATTCTTTGCGCTCGGTTGATAAGTTCGGCATCATGATTCCTTTTGTCTTGATCGGCATCATCTATCTCGGCCTGATTTATGACCGCCGCTCTTACCGGCTGAAAGCTTTTGTCTTGTCGGTTATCCTCGTCTATCCGGCCGCTTTTTACGGGACAGGCATCCAGACAAATCTGTCTGCGGCTTTTGAAAGGGGCGAGAATTATCTGAATGCAAAATACTCTTATCTCGTCAAGGTGCCGGAGGATTATCGGGCGATCGCAGAAATTACAAATACCAAGCATGATCCGGCAAAATCAGGCAAGATCCAATATCTGCCTTTCGGCGTTATAAACTCGCCGGGCTGGCAGCAATATCCCAAATGGCGTTTTGTCGGCAATGATGTTACTGCTTCGCTTTTTCGCGCGCCCGTGCAGGTGCCGGCTTTCTATTTGAACCGCCAGGCTTGGAATTACGCGGCGCAGTTTTCCGCGTCCGGCGATCCGTTTTGGTTTGCACAGATGTTCGCGTTAATGAATGACGAATATTTGGTTGTTAATCGCGATGTGGCCGAGAATTTTTGGAATGCGGCCGCGGGCAAGATTACGGAATTGGAAAACGGAAACATTCTGCATAAACTGTATTCGGGTAAAACGGCTGATCTGTATGAAGTCGATGAAAAAATCCGCCTTCCTCAAATATATTCGCCGGCGCGGATAATCTATTCCGATATCGACTACAAAGATGCGGCGCGCCTTTTGGCTGTCAAAAAAGACGGTTTTGACAATTTATATTTTTTCGGAAAGATTGCCCGTCCGGATTTTTTGAATCAGGTATCATTCGCTTCCGGCAAAACCGGTTTGCCCCTGGAAACCGTTCATCTTTTTGATTATCAAAAAATCGGCGTTAGGCAGGAAATGCCCGGGCGCCTGTATTCGGATGCTTTGCCTGTCGTTTATGAATTAAAACGGAGAGATGCGGAATTAGAATTGATTCCTTCCGGCAAAGACAGCGACTATGTCCGGATGAACGGGCAAAGCGATTATGCGGATGCATATTTAAAAAGCCGAAAATTTACAGTTCCTGAGGATGGAATTTTGGTTAACGGTTCCTATTTTCCCGGTGATATTTTGGACAAGCTTGAATTCAACGCTAAAAACCCGGCTCTGAAAATAGCCGGCGACTTTCGAGCCGTTTCTAAGAATTTGTTAGCAGACGGATCGTTTGAAAATAACACGATCGCGAATGCAAACAACTGTGGCAATGGCGATACGGAAAAACCGCTCCAAATCAGTGCTTCAGCCGGTACCGAAGCTTATGCCGGCAAGAGATCTTTGAAGCTGTGGTCGAAAAACGGCAGAGCGTGCACCTTGCTGAATCAGCCGGTACCGGATTTTTCCCCAAAAAAATATTACCGCTTGTCATTTGCTTATAAAAACACCAAAGGCAACATAGTCCAGGCCGCCGTTTGGCAGTCGGGCGCGGACGTGCGCGCGCCGTTTATCGCTCAAAGGACTGAAAAAAGCGAATGGCGGCAAGTAAGCGCGGTCTTTCAGCCTTTGCCGAATTCAAACGGACTGATTTTGTTTTTTTACGCTTATTCCGATGGAAAGGGCGCGGAAGCGGAAACGCTTTTCGATGATGTAAGCCTGATCGAAGTTGAACCGGATTGGATAAAGGAAGAATTATTTTATTCTCCGCAGACAAAAGCGGAATATGAACACGTGAATAGCGGATTAATTCTTGAATCTGCGGAAGGACAGGCAAAAAACGATATGTTTGAAAATGATTTTGATGGTGAAGTCGGTGCTCCGAATTTATGCGGGCAGAAAAATAAAAATTTATCGCCGAATATTTCCGCGCAAACGGCGGTTGACGCGGAAAACGGCCGCAAACGTTATTTGGAGCTAAGCTCTGAAAACGGATTAGCCTGCAAGATCGAGCCGATCGCGGATTTCCAGCCGAATCATTTGTATCGTCTGGAATTTTTCCATCGCTACGTATCCGGACAGCCCGGATCGGCCGCGCTTTGGCAGGCCGGAGCAGAGGTCAGCTATCCACGTTTTTCTTTGGCTACAAGCACTGCCTGGAAGAGCTATTCGGCTGTGTTCAAGCCGGAAGCCGGAGTCAAGAGTGCCGGCATGTATTTTTACAGCGATAGCCAAGGCAAAGAAAAGACCGTGAATCATTATGATTCATTAAAGCTTTTTGATCTCGGCCTTGTGCCGGAAAATTTATATAGCACGCAAGAAGAGAGGCTTGATTTAGGAAAGCCGGAAAAGATTTCTTATCGCCGGATCAGTCCGGTCGCTTATGCGGTTTTAGCGGAGGGGGTGCAAAACGATTTTCTTTTGGCGTTCTCCGAATCATACAACTCCAAATGGCGGCTTTTGCGCCTGCCGGACGGTGCTGATTGGCAAAACATTACATTGAAAAATATAATGTCAGCGCGTTTGGCAGACAGGGGAATGGATAGGCATTTTTTAGCAAACGGCTATGCCAATGGCTGGCTGGTTGAGGCAGGAGAAACAGAAAAACCGCAAGAAGTTTATTTGATATATTATTGGCCGCAAATATTATTTTATGCGGGTTCGGCTATCACGCTTATTTCGGCCTTAATTATCGGAATGTATGCATTATACGCAAGAAAAAAAACTGTCGTTTAGCGAATTCAGCAAATTCAGCTGGTTTGTTTTTGCGTTCATAACTAGGACTCAGAAAAGCTTGTTTTTTTCTGCGCGCAAAGGCTTGACAAATTTAAAGAAAAGAAAATATTGGCTGATTCTGCCTCTTCTGATTTTCGGCATCATGATTTTTGCTGATAATTATTGGTTTTTTCTTTTTGCTCTCTCCGTTTTCCTGCTGATTGCCAGTCCTGCGGAGATTGTATATTATTTTCTTTTCGGCGCATTTATTTTTTTTGCGGTTATATTCGAGCTGTCCGGAAATTACGCGGCAGTCAAATATTCCGGTGATGTTATTTTCGCCGTGCTTGCGTCTTTGCTTGCGCAGAATTTTGTTTTCGGCGCCTTGGAAAGCGGCATAATAAGCGGACCGTTTGCGCCGTCATTCCAGACTGATCAAAATCCGATCCGCTTGTCCGTTTTGCGGCATTCTCGTTCCATGGCGGTTATCGCTCTTTGCGTTTGGCTTTTGCTATTCGGGCTGAATAATATGGAGCCGTATCTCCGAGGCATCGGCTCGGCGTTGCCCGGCGAAAATAGCGGCAAGACGCTTGATCCGTCTGTGCCGCCATCCGCCGCTTTGAAGCATGCAGATCAAGACGACGACGGCCTAAGCGATACGGAAGAAAGCTTTTACGGCACGAATCCAGGCAAGGCGGATACGGATGGCGATGGCTATGGCGACAAAATCGAAATTGAAAACGGCTTTAATCCGCTTGGCGCAGGAAGTTTAAATTAAGGCAATGTAGTAAAAATATGTTTTTTATTTTATGGTTAAGGAATTTCAATTCCTCGCCACTGTTAGCTCCTTTCGGAACTAACTTGAAAAATTCATTAAAAAAATTCGACCGTAATATCTGGGTGTTTTTGTTTTTTGCTTTGATAATTTTGTGGCGCCTGCTTCTGCCCGGTTACGTCCTCACGCTCGATATGGTTTTTGGTCCGCATTTCCAGCCGTTCAAACCGGCAGGGATCGACAGCGCGCACCTGTTGAATGCCGTACTCATGGTATTGGATTTTTTCCTGCCGATGTGGCTAGTGCAGAAAATAATCTTGCTTGCGCTTTTTTTCGGACTTGGCTATCTGCCTTATCGGTTTTTTCCCGGACCAAAACAGGAGCTGGCGCGGGTTTGGCTGGGGATTTTTTATCTTTTCAATCCGTTTGTGTATGAGCGTTTTTTAGCCGGACAATGGATGCTCTTGGCGGCTTATGCGCTTATGCCTTTGGTATTATTTTGTGCTAATCGCTTGGTGTGTTCGCCTTCTTTTGCTTCGGCATTTTTTTTATCATTGATTTTATATTTGATCGCAAATTTTTCTCCGCATATTTTTGCTGTTTCCGTTTTTGTTTCTTTCGGATATTTTTTAGTTTTTTTATTTAAAAAAAATCGTAAAAATGGCGAAATGTTAGTATTTTTCAAAGGATTTGCTTATTTATTGATTTTTTCATTTATTTTTAATTTTCATTGGCTAAGCTTGTCTTGGGCTGATAAAAATGAATTGCTTGGATCTTTTGATAATGCTCATTTCAGCGCATTCGCGGCTGCTCCAGATCCGCGCTGGGGATCAATTACTAATATCGCCCTGCTTTATGGTTTCTGGGGTGAGAACGAGCCGTGGATCAATAATTTTTTCTTGCCGAAAGATAATGCGATCATTCTGTATGGCAGTGGAATATTCTTGGCTGTCTTAATCAGCACGGGCGTATGCCATGTCGTACAAAAAGAAAAGAAACGCGCAATCCTGTTCGTTTCATTTGCGCTTATTTCATTGGCTCTCGGTGCCGGCTTATCTGATTCGCCGTTTTACTTCCTGAATAATTGGCTGTATGAAAATCTGCCGTTTTATTCCGCATTTCGCGATTCACAGAAATGGTCTGCTTTGCTTGCGATAAGCTATGCATTTCTCGGGGCAAGCGGAATTTCCTTTTTTTTATCAGAACGCAGACGGCGCTGGGGAACGGCTTTGGCTTATGCGGCGTTCGCGATTCCGATCATCTATTCCTGCGCCATGCCGGGTGGTTTTGGCCGCCAACTGGAAAGTGTCTGGTATCCGGCTGAATGGAAAGAAGCCGATCGATTTCTGCAAGACAAAGACTCTTCGGCAAAAGCATTGTTTCTGCCCTGGCATCAGTATCTCAGCTTTGTTTTTAACCGGAATCAGGTGATTGCCAATCCGGCTGAACAATATTTTTCAAACCGGATTATATCGGCAAGACAGGCGGAAATAGGCTCAGCTTTTTCACGAAGCGATGATCTGCATAAGCGGCTGGATAGCCTTATCGGAGAAGAAAGTAGTAATGCAGAATTGGTGGCAGTTTTAAGAAAAAATCAAATTTTTTACGTAATATTAACAAAAGATTTAAGAAGCGTCGATCCGTTCAAGTATGATTTTCTAAATTCTCCGCAATTTGAAAAGATTTGGGAAAAAAATGATTTGACAATTTATCAGATAGTGTTAAGATAATGCTTAATATTAAATATTATTAATCTAATACCTTTATGAAGAACAGAAAAAAGATTTATGTGAATTCGCTCCTTTTTGCATCTGCGGCTGTATTGCTGGTTTTGTCGGCGTCATCCGATTTGCGGCGTGCTTTGTTTAATAAAGCGGCTTTCGGCTACGGCGCCGAAAGCAATGCGATCATTATCAGTGGAAACTTCTCTCCGAATGCGCCGCGAGTGAGTGCAGTTAACGTGCCGGTAAGCTTAAGTTTCAATCAAAGCGGCACGGTAAGCAGGACGTTCGACCAATTGAATAGCGCCTATTTGCGGGTGAGCGAGGGAACGGTTGATGAGCCAGTTACTTTTTCCGTAAGCCGTCATACGGACGGCGCATATATCATCGGCGCCAAGGACAGTCGCGGCGATGATGTTGTTTTCAATCAGCCGGTCGAAGTTACGATTGTCATGCCTTTTCCGGAAAATTTGATGGATTACAATATGTATGTCTTATCTCCGGAGACTCGCAAATGGACGCGCGTTAGCGGCGTGGATTTTTACAGTTACGCAAGCGAAATTAGTTTCGAGATCGAAGCCCCGGGCGTTTATCGCCTGATGAGCGCCTCGCTTGTTAATGCTTTGAATGCGGCTGATTTTCGTGAGGGCATGCTCTTGCGCGGATCGAACCGCCGAATTTACGCGATAACAAACGGCCGCAAATACCACATCCGCTCCTTGCAGGAATTGCGCAATAATTATCGCGGACTGCCGATAAGCAATGTTATCGATGAAATATTGGATCTGTATTAAAAAACAACTTTCAGTTTATATGAAAAACAGGCATCGGATGCCTGTTTTTTTATCCCTTGGCCGCCACCAAGCCCCAAACTTGATTCGCACCGTTTTGCTTAAGGATTTTTGCACACTCATTTAGCGTCGAGGCTGTTGTAGCAACATCATCGATTAGAATCGCATTCAGGCCGTTTAAGCCGGCACCGGAATAACGGAAACAGCCGGCTATGTTGTGCAAGCGGTCCTCGTGCGAGAGTTTGGCCTGGGGTGTGCGGTATTTTTTGCGTGCAATTTCGTTTGTCCGCATTTCATAGCCGAGGCGACAAGCGATTCTTTTGCCAAGCTCTTCGGCCTGGTTATAGCCGCGCCAGCGTAAGCGCTTTTTGTGCAAAGGTACGGGGATGATGACGGTAGCGCCGCGGTTCAAAACCGGCGGCGCGTTTTTTATTTCTTCCAGCCTGCGCCAGATTGAGCCGATAAAAATGTCGGCATTGGAAAGGCTTTTTCGATTTGCAAGATCCCGCAAGAATAAAACTAAAAAATCGCCCAAAAGCTCGGCGATTTCACGTGTAAAATGATATTTCATCTGTTTGATAAGCTTGGCTAGAAGCGGATTTCTGTAATCGCCGGCAACCATGATGCCGTCCAGGAAAAAATTTTTGCGGCAAGTTGGGCAGAATTCGCCGTATTCGGCGGGTGCTTTGCAGGCCGGACAGGATTGTCCTGCCGTGAATTTTATTTTGGCGAGGCATTTTATGCAGACCCAGCGGCCATATTTGCCACAGCCCAGGCACTCGATCGGGAATAAGAGATCGACAATAAAAAAACGAATGCCTTGGCATTTGTTTTTGAAGAATTCGCAAACAGAGCGCAGTATTTCAAGCTCCCTGTTCATTTTAATTTTATTTTGCGGATGCGGCCGCTGGCTTTGTCAGTGAAAAAAAGATTTGATTCGTCTTCGGAAACGACTATTTCCGAAATCGTAAAATCACCTTCCGGAATAGCAATGATTTTTTTAACGCCGGTTTTCGTGTCAATCTTGTATAGCACGTCCTTAATATTGTCAGCCAGCTCCGGAAAAAGTCCGGCTCCCTCGGGCATCGATTCCGGCACAGCGCAATAAAGATTGCTTTCGCCGGCATAAGAGCATTTATTTGCCCAGGTTTCCAAGTTCAGCTTTTTGCGGCCACTGCCAATCTCGTCGCCGGATGAGTTGACCAGCCAAAGATCCGGTTTTAGATCGTTGTCGCTGGAATAAGCGCTGTATAAAAGCTGTTCGCCGCGCGGCGACCATTTGGATTGGAAACCTCTGCCCTGGATGATTGTGGATTTGAAATTTTCTTTGTTCAGGCCGACGAAATAAAGTTCTTGGCGGTCGAAATCGCGGCTTTCAACAAACATGGCCGCGATTTGGTTGTTCGGCGACCAAGAAGGGTAAACAGTCGAATCTTTGTCGCCCAAAGATTCCAACGGGCGCACTTCCGATCCGTCGGCCGAGGCAACGGCCAGCCAGCGGTTTTCCGGATCAAGGCCGATGCTTTTCATCACGATTTTGTCAGAGTTTGGGGCAAAATCGAATTCTTTCCAATGCGTCGGCAAAGTTATCTGACGATTTGAATCAAAATCGTAGAGAATATTGGCTCCGTCCGGGTATTCTAAAATCGCTTTATTCTTGCTTTTGGCCCAGGTAATGTTTTTGACATTAAAAAATGTTTTGTCGGTTAGCGCGCTTAGTTCGCCATTTTTGTCTATGCGGTAGAATTTGCCTTCAGATTTGTCGTAGTATTGGAAATCCGCGCCGTTTTTTCCTAATGTGGCCCCTAGTCCGGGATTGCCGCTTATCTCTTGATTTTTCGTAAGTCCGCCCAGGGCGACATCACTGGCGGCGTTTTGCGGCAAGTAATCGCTGTTTGTCTCGGATTGGCCCGGATCATCCGCGTCCGGTTTGAAATCGGATACTCCGGAATCCGGGAGTTGTCCGGTGTTGCCGGTCGTGGCTGGTGCGTTGTTGTCAGGTTCAGGCTCTGGTTGATTAAAGAACAGGCGAAAAAGCAAATAGCCGAAAACTACGCAGGCGGATAAAAATCCGATCAGCAAAAATATTTTTTTGTATTTTTCAAAAAAATTCATGCATTCTAATCCAAAACGCAAATCAGCGTCTAGGCCTCTTTGGCATTTTCTCTTGGTTTGTGTTATAATTAACTTGTTAATATATTATATAACAATTTAAGAATTTGCACAAAGTTTTGTATGGCACTATTATCATCAACGGCAAGCTGTATGGGCATCGATATTGGCAGTACCGGGATAAAAATCGTAGAACTGAAAAGGGAGGGCGGCTTGATCAAGCTGGTTAATTACGGTTTTAGCGAAAATGAAGACCAGTCGGCGGTTGATTGGCAGAACAATGCGCCTTTTGCGGCAAAAGTGATCAATCAGATAATCAAAGAATCCGGAATCGGCGCCGCCAGCGCTGTTTCGGCTTTGCCGACTTTTTCGGTTTTTTCATCAGTCTTGAATCTATCTAACGTAAGCAAGAAAGATATTGCTTCCGCAATCCATTGGGAAGCCAAGAAGGTTATTCCTTTGCCGCTGGAGGACATGATATTAGATTGGAAGGAAATAGAATCTCCGGTCGGATCCAGGAACGGTGCGGATAAGAACAACATAAAAGTCCTTTTGACGGGTGCGCCGCGGGTTTTGGTCAAAAAATATATCGAGATTTTCAAACTGGCCAAGATCAATCTCCTTAGTTTGGAAACGGAAACTTTTTCTCTGATCCGTTCGCTTTTGGGTAGCGACAAATCAACTGTCATGCTTGTGGAAATCGGCGCCAGCACGACCGATGTATCGGTTGCAGATGCCGCCATTCCGATTTTGAGCCGTAGTATCGATGTCGGCGGCGCCGCGATCACAAAAACGATCAGCAAGAATCTCAGCATCAGCCAGGAGCAGGCCGAACAGTTCAAATATGATATGGGCGTCTCGGAAATCGGTTTGAAAGGCGGTAAGGCGCCGCAGGTCATCATCGATTCGGTCGCGCCGATCGTGAATGAGATCAAATATGCGATCAACCATTTCCAGGGTCGCGACAACCGGCGGATAGACAAGATCATCTTATCCGGCGGCTCGGCGCTTTTACCGAATTTGGCTGATTATTTTACGAAAGTTTTAGATATGAACGTCATCATCGGAGATCCTTGGGCGCGCATATCCTATCCGGCGGACCTGAAGCCGCTTTTACAGGAGATCGGGCCGCGCGTGGGTGTGGCGATTGGCTTGGCAATTCGGGAGCTGGAGTGAGGAGAGATGTGTTATTTAGGATATATGATATGTTCTGTTTATTATTATATTTTAAATCATACATCCTAAATCATATATCATAAATATGTATGCCTGGAAATAATTTTTTAGGGGACAATGTAGTTGTTCGGCCGGAGGGTTTGAAAAGTCCTGTTGACCAGAAAACGCCTGTTGCGTGGACAGAACCTTTGGCGTCGGAAGTAAAAGCGCCTCAGGGATTTTGGCATTGGCTGAAAAACTCGGGCGGGAATAAGGTTGAAAAAGAGCAGGTTGGAGCGGATGCAGCTGTTTTTGCGGAAAGAAAAAAAATGCTTAGCGAATACAACGAAAAGCTGTCAGCGGAAAATGTCGTAACAGCGCAAGCGCAGGATGCTGTTCCGACAGCATCGGTTGCTAAGGCGTCCGAGCGCGTTTACAAAGAAACAGAAAGGCCCTGGACGCTTAAAACCAATCTGATCAAAGAGGAGGTGACAACATTCGTCAATTGGGAAAAGAACATCGTCATTCTGATTTCCGCTTTTATTTTCTCCGCATTGGTGATCGGGGGCGCATACGGTTATCTGTCATTCAAAGAATATCAGACAAGAATAAAAGAAAAGGCATTGAGCGCTGAAATCGCCGATTTGAAAGAAAAGATACAACAGGCAAAAAGCCGGGTCGAAGAAGCTGATAATTTCCAAAAGAGGTTGAATTATGCGGCCGCGCTTTTGGATAAGCACGTTTATTGGACTGAGTTTTTTGATTTTTTGGAAAAGAATACCCTGGCCAGCACTTTTTACAGTGGCGCTTTTTCCGGCAATACGAAAAGCGATTTCAAATTCAGCGTAAGCGCGAAAAGCTATCGCGACATCGATACCCAGCTTCGTGTTTTCCGCGAACATGAATTCGTGAAAGAGGCAAAAACATCTTCGGCTTCGCTTTCCGGCAACGGCGAAGGACAGGGCGGTGAGGTGCAATACGATCTTGATCTCAGGCTTTCTCCGGATGTTTTTAAAAAGAAATAAAAAACAGCCAGGAAATATATGATAAAAAAAACCAGTGCTCCGCAGGCGAAAAATCGGGAATTACAGAACAAGCTGAATCTTTTTTTGCGGCGCTATTTCAGCGCGTTCGTCTTGTTGTTTGTCGTTGTTCTTCTATATGCCGGTTTCATGTATATTATTCAACCGAAAATGGAGCGTGGAGACAACATGAAAAACCTGCTTATGACGAACAAGGAAAACGACAAGCGCATGCTCGAAGGCGCCCTGGAAAAGCTTGTCGAATATCAGCTGGCGTATGAGCGCGTTAGTCAAGCTGAAAAAGATCGCGTTAAGCTAATTCTGCCCGGCAGAGAAGGGCGAGAAAACCTGTTTACCGAGCTGGAGTCATTTGTTTTGAGGCAGGGGCTGATTTTGGATTCATTGGATTTTGAAGCGAAGAGCTCATTGCCGGCGAATTCGCGGCAAAAGTCGGAAGAAGGCGTGAAAGAAACGCCGCGCTCCGGCGAGGCGGAGAGCATTAACCTGTCTTTGAAAATCAGCGGAGTCAATAGTTATCAGCGTTTAAAGGAATTTTTGGGAGCGCTGGAAAACAATTTGCGACTGATGGATGTGAATGATATCAAATATGACCAGTCGGGCGGCACGCTGTCTTTGGAAGTTTCGACATATTATTTGCCGCAGGATAAATAAGCAAAAAAATGTTAACCCAGAAGATCAATAAAAAAAGAGATCGATTTTTGACAACGGCTACGATTGTCATCGTTATTGCTATTGTTTTGGTGTTTTTTCGCGGAAAAATATTTCCAAGCTATTTTAAGGACAAGGAAAACGGCGGCGATAGCGAAGAGTCCGATGTTCTTGCGGAGGCGCCGAAAAGCTTTAACGCCGATTTTTTAAAAAATGAAAAATACCAGGGGTTGGTTGATAATAGCGTAAAAACAAAAGAAATAGACAGATCAAAGGTCGGTAATGATAATCCTTTTTACATTGAGAAAAAAGAAAGCAACAAACAAGGCGTTGTGGCAAAATAAGTTATGCGTTTTATGAAGAATGGTGCGAAGCGCGTAAGTTATCCTGCCGCAATTCCGAAGAGTCTATGCAGAAACAAGAAGAAATTTTGAAAATATTAATTACGAACAAGACGCTGAACCCTGAGCAGGCGCTGGAAATCAACAAGGCTGTGCAGGAGGGTAAGGCAGATCTGGAAGACGTTTTGTCGGCCAAGAAGATAATCGACAGTGAAAGCCTGGCTAAACTGAGGGCCGGCTTGTATCGGATGGAGGCGGAAAGCCTCTTGGAAAAAGAAATAGAGGCGCCGGTCTTGAATATTATAGCGTGCGAGGTTGCTGAGAATTACAAGATCATCTGCTTTGAAAAGACGGGACCTAAAATCAAGGTTGGTATTGTGGATCCGGAGAACTTCAAAGCGATAGAAGCGGTTGATTATTTGGCTAAAGGCCAGCAGTTGGAAGCGCAGTATTTTCTTATTTCTAAAGAAAGCTTCCGCGCGGCCGCCAAAAGATACAAGTCCGTTTCCGAAGAATTGTCTTCGGCTTTGAAAAAGCGCGCGGATGAAGCCGGCGAGTTGATCGATATCGAAGAGAAGGAACGGTCTGAGGTCGAGGAAATCACCAAAAGCGCTCCGGTCGCCAAGATCGTGTCTGTAATTATTCGTAACGCCGTCGAGGGCGGGGCGAGCGACGTTCATATTGAGCCGATGAGCAACGAAAGCCGCGTTCGCTATCGGATCGATGGTATCTTGCACACCTCCTTGGTTCTGCCGCGGAGCGTGCACAATTCGATTGTCGCGCGCATCAAGGTGATGGCTAATTTGAAGATTGACGAAACGCGCATTCCCCAAGACGGGCGCATCCGCCTTACGATCAATGACAAGGCGATCGATTTTCGCGTTTCCATATTGCCTTTGGTGGGCGCGGAAAAAGCGGTGATGCGCATATTAGATACGACTAAAGGCGCGCCGGCTCTGAAAGATCTTGGATTCCAGGGCGGACAGCTGGCTGTCGTGGAGAATAATCTGAGAAAAACCGAAGGCCTTTTTTTGGTAACCGGACCAACCGGCAGCGGCAAATCAACGACATTGTTTGCGGTTTTGGACATTTTGAATCGCGAAGGAGTGAATATCTCGACTCTTGAAGATCCGGTTGAATATCAAATGAAAGGCGTGAACCAATCGCAAGTCAAGCCGGAAATCGGCTATACGTTTTCGTCCGGCTTGCGCTCTTTCCTGCGCCAGGATCCGGACGTGATAATGGTCGGCGAAATCCGCGATGAAGAAACTGCGGAATTGGCGATCCATGCGGCTCTTACCGGACATGTTGTCGTGTCAACTTTGCATACAAACAGCGCCGCCGGAGCGATTCCGCGCTTGATCGATATGAGGCTTGAGCCTTTCCTTCTCGGTTCCACCCTGCATACAATAATCGCCCAGCGCCTGGCGCGTCGGATTTGCCTTCATTGCAAAGAAGTGATGGAAATGCCGGCGGATATTCTGGAGGAGATCAATGGCGAGATTGAAAGCATCGGAATTGAAATTATCAAGGCGATCATCCCCGGTTTTTCGTTTGAAAAAATGGCATTTTATCACGGCAAGGGCTGTCCTCGTTGTGGAAATTCCGGATACAGCGGACGCATTTGTGTAACTGAAGTGTTGGATGTCAATAAAAAGATGAAAAAACTGATCTTTGACGGGGCCAAAGAATTGGATGATGAAATTATCAGGAAAACCCAATCTTTTATCAATATCAAACAAGACGGAATAATCAAAGTCTTGCAAGGGTTCACGACCATGGAAGAGGTTATGCGGGTAATGAAAGATTGATCGGGCGCGATGTATGATATAAGATTTATGATGTATGATTTGTTGCATCATAAATCATGCATCATAAATCATAAATTATTAATATGGCGGAAAACATTAAAATTTTATTAATCGAAGACGATCCTTTTTTGCTAAGCATGTATTCTACCAAATTCGAGGCCGAGGGGTTTGCCGTGCTTTCGGCCGAAAACGGAGAAAAAGGCTTGGCGCTAGCCTTGTCCGAAAGGGCCGATATCATTCTTTTGGATATTCTGATGCCGAAGATGAATGGATTCGAGGTGTTGGAAAAGCTGAAATCGGCGCAATCGACGATGAATATTCCCGTAATCCTTTTGACTAATCTGAATCAAAAAGATGAAATCGAGAAAGGCATGGCTTTGGGCGCGGTTGATTATATGATCAAGGCGCATTTTATGCCATCTGAAGTGGTGGCGAAGATAAGGAAGGTTTTGGGAAAATAATACATAATATAAGATTTATGATATATGATGTAATTTTTAATAAATAAAGTAAATCATATGTCATATATCATACATTATAATGTCTGTTTTTAAATATCGTGCGACAAATAAAGAAGGCCGAAGTGCAACCGGATTGGTTGAAGCTGATTCTGAGAGCGCCGCGATCGATGTCTTGAAAGAAAAAGGCCTCGAGATCGTTTCCATGTATGAGACTTCGGAAACCGGTGCCGGCGTTTTTAATTATATCTTAGGCCGGGTGAGCGCGAAAGATCTGGTAAGCTTTTCGCGGCAGTTTTCGGTCTTGATATCCGCTAATGTCGCTTTAGTGCAGTCGCTCAAATTACTGGTTGAACAGACCAAGAATGTCAAGTTGAAAATGGCGGTTTCGGAAATCGCTGATGATATCGACGAAGGAGAGCGTCTTTCGGACGCATTAGGCAAAAAACCGCTAATTTTTTCCAAATTTTACGTGAATGTCGTCCGTTCCGGCGAAACATCCGGCAAGCTGGATGAGGTTCTGAATTACCTGGCTGACGAATTGGAAAAGGACTATGACATGAATTCAAAAATTCGCGGTGCTATGATTTATCCGGTTTTCGTTTTTTTCGGCTTAAGCGCCGTCGGAGTCCTGATGATGATATTCGTGGTGCCGAAGCTTACGGCCGTAATTACGGAAAGCGGCGGCGAATTGCCGATGGCGACCAAGGTTTTGATTTCGGTTTCCGGTTTTTTGCGGAATTTTTGGTGGCTGATCCCGCTTTTTGCCGGCGGCGTTTTTTACGGCCTAAGGTATGCGTTCAAATTTCCGGAAGCCAAATTCGCACTTGATCGGTTCACTTTGCGCTTGCCGATTTTCGGACGCCTTTTACAGCGCATTTACCTCGTGCGCTTCACCCGTTCTTTACATACGCTTTTGATCGGCGGGGTGAATATTTCCAAGGCCTTAGCAATCGTTGCCGAAGTGGTTGACAACCGCGTTTACCAGGAATTGATCTTGGATACGAAAAAAGAGATCGAAGACGGCAATTCCATTTCTTCGGCATTTTCCGCAAGCGAGGTGGTTCCGAGTATGGTGTCGCAGATGATGTCGATCGGCGAAAAGACCGGCAAGCTGGATATAATATTGGGCCGGATTACCGATTTTTATACGCGTGAGATCAACAATATTATCGCGAATCTGATGACCTTGATGGAGCCGATCATTATGATCGTCATGGGCGTCGCCGTCGGCTTGATGGTTGCGGCGATCATTCTCCCGATGTATCAGATGGCGTCGAATTTTTAGGCCGTGTTTGGCGGTTTCTTTTGCGCGTTTTTATGTTATTCGTATTTTGTGGTATAATTAATGTATGATTTCAGATGTATGACGTAGGATATAATTTTTTTAAAATAAATCATAAATCATACATCGGAAATCATAAATTATTTTAATGCAACCCGATAATAAAATACAAACTACCGGCTTTACCCTCATAGAGCTTCTTGTCGTGATTTCCATCATCGGCATCTTGTCGTCTTTTGCCGTGGTTTCGTTAAATTCAGCGCGCGTTAAGGCGCGCGATGCCATGCGCAAGGCGGATACGGCTTCACTCCGGACGGCTTTGAGTTTGTATTATTTTGAGAATAACGATGCTTATCCTTTGTGCGGAGTTTGGAATGCTTCGGCCGCTGATTTTGGTGCAAGCGCGGATAATACAGCGCTAGATGGCGGCGCGTATTGTTATGTTAATGTTTTGCAAACCGCCCTTACAGGAGGTGCGCGACCGATCATGCTTGATGCAATTCCTCGTGATCCGCAGAACAAGGACAATCTGGCCAGCGTAAGTGCGACTTCTCTTTATCGCTATGTAAGCAATGGCATTGAATACGCCTTGGTTTATACCCTGGAAGAGGAGCCAGGCATCTTGAAGGTAATTAGAGGATGGTAAAACAATTTAGGATGTATGATCTTTGATGTATAGGATATAATTAATAATATTACGAAAGCGGGCGCAGTAGCGCCTTTTTTTGTGAAAAAATTAAGCGATATTGAATTTGTGAAAAATGGCACTTGAAGAGAAAGTTTCTGTGAAATAGGTTTTTTTGATAGTAAATTTTTTATTTCTAGGCTGATTTATGCTACAATTTATTTATGGGTAAAGAATTTCAAAAAAAGCCAAATAAATTAATCATCCGCAATTCAACCGTCGAATTTTTAATCTTTACTTCGCAATCCGGCGAAGAGGGAATTGAAGTGCGCGTGGAAGACGAAAATGTCTGGCTGACACAAAAACTGATTGCCAGGCTTTTTGATGTGAAAATACCGACAATCAACGAGCATTTAAAAGCTATTTTTGCGACTAGAGAATTAGAAGAAAATTCAGTTATTAGGAATCTCCTAATAACTGCCAGTGATGGAAAAATGTATAATACAAGGCATTATAATTTGGAAGTTATAATTGCCTTGGGCTACAGGATAAATTCCGAAAGAGCGACTAATTTTCGAAAATGGGCGACACGAGTGCTAAAAAACTATGCAATCCGCGGTTATGTCTTGGACGATGTTCGGCGTAAAAACGGTGCATATTTAAGCAAACAATATTTCAAGGATTTGATTTTGGAAATACGAGACATCCGGACAAGCGAAAGAAACTTTTATCAGCAGATTACCGATATCTATGCCACGGCGATTGATTATGACCTGTCGGCTCCGGCTACAAAAGATTTTTTTGCAACTGTGCAAAACAAATTGCACTATACCACGTATAGGCAGACGGCCGCTGAGCTAATCAAAAAACGAGCAGATCATAAAAAGGATTTTATGGGGCTTGCCACTTGGAAAAAAGCGCCAAATGGAAAAATTTTAAAATCCGATGTGGTAATCGCAAAAAATTATCTGAATGAAAAAGAGATAAAATCTTTTAACAGAATCGTTACTATGTATCTTGATTATGCCGAAGATCAAGCGGAAAAGGGAATTCCTATGACCATGAATGACTGGGCGAAAAAATTAGATGTTTTTTTAAAGTTCAATGATAAAGATCTTTTAAAAAATTCCGGCAAAATTACGGCAGAAATCGCAAAATCTTTCGCGGAAAGCGAATTTGAAAAATATCAGCCGATCCAAGACCGATTATTCGAATCTGATTTTGACCGAGAAATGAAAAAATTATTTGAAATTGGAAAGAGAAAATAAGTTGTTGAAGTTTTTTTTTGTTTATACTTATCTGACTTTGTGGTATATAGATTGGAAAATAATAAAATTATGCCAATAAAACAAAAAATAAATGTCGAGGGTATCGAAATTGTTACTTTTACCAAGGATAGTGCCGATTTTATTTCTCTGACTGATATCGCTCGTCACAAAAACTCGACATTTCCAGCTGATGTCGTAAAAAATTGGATGCGGACTCGCGGCACAATTGATTTCTTGGGATTATGGGAAAGGTTATATAATCCTGGTTTTAAACTGGTCGAATTCGACCAGTTTAAGAATGAAGTCGTTTTTGCAAAACAAGGAAATTAAAAAGTTGAAATAAGATATTTTTATTTATACTTATCCGGTTTTGTGGTATTATATGAAATATAATAAACAAATATGGAAAAAAAGT
>Ga0265296_1001158_pt1 | contig 32041 bp, 25 predicted proteins | sample MunlanPumphouse1_FD_189073 | JGI IMG/M metagenome (GOLD analysis project Ga0265296, IMG submission 189073) | Groundwater microbial communities from a municipal landfill in Southern Ontario, Canada - Pumphouse #1 | ecosystem: Environmental > Aquatic > Deep subsurface > Groundwater | place...
GCACTGGCGGCGGCACGGGTGGCGGAACCGGCGGTGGCACTGGCGGCGGCACAGGTGGCGGAACCGGCGGTGGCACTGGCGGCGGCACGGGTGGCGGCACCGGCTCGACTACCAGCCCATTGGTCACTGGTCAGATTGCGGCCAATCTGGGCAGCACCCTCGGTAACGTCGGTACAGCGATCGGTGGCATCGGCACAACCGTTGGCGGCGTTCCGGTAGTCGGCACTGCCGCAGGCGGCCTGGTGACCAGCGTGGGCACCGCAGTTGGCAGCGTCGGCACTGGCGTCGGCACTGGCCTGGGCTCCCTGGGCACCAACAGCAACTCCGTAGGCGTTACCGTGGCCGGCGTGGCCAACGGCGTTGCCGACCTGGGCACGGGTGTTTCGAACACCGGCAAAACACTCTCGACTACCCTGGGCGGTATCCCGGTAGTCGGCGGCCTTACCGGCGGTGTCGGTGGGGCAGCAGGTGGCCTGGTGGATAAAGTTGGCCAGGCAGTCACCATGCTCGGCGATACCTTGAGTACCGCCAGCACCACCGGCCCACTGGGATCGGTCACCAACACCCTGGGCGGCAAAGTGCTGGTGCCTGTGGTCTCGCTGGTGGAAAACACCACCGGCAACCTGGGTAAAGCCACCGGCCTGGGCAACCCGGTCAATGGCCTGCTGGATAAAGTCGGCTCTACCGTCACCGGCCTCGGCACTCAGGTGGCAGGCGCAGGTGGCGCTGGCAACCCAGTGACCGGTGCCGTGGGCAGCGTGCTCAGCGGTGTCGGTGCGGTAGCAGGCACTGCGGGTGGTTATGTGGCACCGTCTGCCGGTACCGGCAGTGGCAGTGCCCCGGCATCCGGTCTGCCTGAACTGGTGGGCGGCCTGGTGGCCAACGTCGGTAACGGCCTGAATGCGGGCAACACCAACGGCACCGTCAGTGCAGGGGGTGTGGCAGGTGGCGCACTGGGCAACACCGTGGCCTCGCTCGGCACAGTGATCGGTGGCAATGGTGTGGCCAACACCGCAGCAACCGCACCGGTAGCAGGTCTGGCGACCAATGTGGGCGCGGCGCTTAACCCTGTGACTTCGGGTGTCAGCAGCCTGACCCAGAACATCGGCACCACCACCGGCATCGGCGCACCGGTCAACGGCCTGGTGACTCAAGTGGGCGGCGCAGTCAGCAGCCTCGGCGGCAACATCACTGCAGCCAATGCCAACCCAATCACCAACACCGTAGGCCAGACCGTCAACACAGTCGGTGGGGTGGTGTCCTCGGTCGGTGGCCTGGTAACCGGCGGCACCAGCGGTAGTGGTGGTGGCCTGCTCGGCGGCCTGAACATCAACGCCAACGCCAATGCCACGGCGTCTGGATCGGCCACTGCAAACACCGGCGTAGGTGGCCTGCTCAAGGGCCTGACCGGCAAATAGAAGAATTGCACCTGGCCATTAGACGGCCTCCTCTACAGCGCCTACGCTTGGTTGAGACGAGAGATTCCAATGGGTCTCTCGTCTTTTTTATTGGAACTCCCGAACCGTGCCCAAGAACCCGGCGGGAACCTGCGAAATGCCGCTGCAGTTTTGACCATGGAGTGTCCTATGCGCGTTTTGACGCCGTTGTTATTGCTCACCCTCAGCGCTTACGTCCACGCCGAGACCCTACCCAGCTTCCTCAACAGCAACGACACCATCCGCAACCTCCCCGTACCCAACCTGCCGGCCGACGCCTACCGCCCGGTGACGCCGCAGACCCAGCTACCAGAGACCCCGGCCGCACAAGCGCAACCGTTGCTGATGGACACCAAAGTCACCATCCGCAAACTGCAGATCGAGGGCGGCACCGTGTACCCGCTGCAGGAAGTCGCCCAGGTTTTCGAGCCGTTGATTGGCCATGAAACCAACCTTGCGCAACTGATCGAAGCCACCCGCAGCATCACCCGTCGCTATCAGCAGGACGGCTACCTGTTGTCCTACGCCTTCCTGCCCGACCAACGCTTCGAGCAGGGCCTGGTGCGGGTGGTTTTGGTCGAGGGCTACATCAAGGACTACCAAGTGCAGGGCGACATTGGTTCGGTCTCGGGCTACGTCGACAAGCTGGCGCAAAAGCTCCAGGCCGAACGCCCGCTGACCCGCAAGACGTTTGAGCGTTACACCACCTTGATGGGGCGGATTCCCGGCGTGACCCTGCAAGCGCAAGTACCGCCACCGGGCACCACCGACGGTGCCGCGCATATGAATATCCAGGCCAGCCGCAAACCGTTTACCAGCAGCATGAGCATGACCGACGACAGCCGTGGCGGCCTGCAAGCCCTGATCGCCGGCACCAGCAACGCCCACACTGCAATGGGCGAACAAGTGAGCCTCAGCGGCCTGTTCCCGCCGGGGGAAGACAAAGAGCGTTACTACCGGCTCGACTACAGCCAGTTCATCAATGCCGAAGGCACGCAATTGAGCCTGTATGGCGCGCGCTATCGCAGCGACCCGAGCACCCGTATCCGCCTGGACGGCGGCTTTTCACTCAAGCCGCACCGGGAGAACGACCGCTTCTCCATCGGCCTGAGCCATCCGCTGATCGCCTCGCCCAGCGAGTCCCTGACCCTCGGCACCCGCTTCTACGGAGTGAACGACCGGACCCGCTATCAACTGGTGGGTTACCCGCAACGGTTCGACGTAGAAACCGACCTGCGCGCACTGGCCTTCGAAGGAGACTGGCGCAAGGCCGATGATCGCCAATTACGCATCCTCAGTGCCGGCCTGTACCAAGGCATCGACGGCTTGGGGGCCAAGACACGCAGCGACCTGGACGGGATAAAGTCTGACCTGGACTTCTTCCGCCTGCGCCTGTCCGGGGTACAGAGCGACAAGTTCTTCGACAATTGGCAAGGCGTGCTCTCGGCAGCGCTGTACTGGAGCGACGCCACCTTGCCCGACAGCGAGCGCGCAGTGTTCGGCGGGCAGAATTTCGGGCGTGGTTACCCGGATGACCAGGGCTCGGGCGACAAGGGCTGGGGGGTGGCCTACGAGGTCAACTACAGCTACAACCGCAGTGGCGACTGGGTAAGGATCGTGCAGCCCTACATCGTGCTCGACCGTGCCAAGGCGTGGTTCAACAACTTGCCGGTGAAAGATAGCGACATGTCCTCTGCCGCCATAGGCCTGCGGTTTGGCGATGCCAAGTACTACAACATTGCGTTGGAGGCGGCCAAGCCGATGTCGGATATGGCGCTGGACAGTTTTAACCGGCGGCCGCGGTATACGTTGAGTTTCAGCTATCAGTTGTAGGGGTGGATTTAGCTAATAAAGGCACGCGGACCTGTGGAGAGGGGGCTTGTCCCCCGCTGGGCTGCGCAGCAGCCCCAATAAGACTTACTGATTTTTATCAGCCACACCGAAGTGGCCGGTTTTGGGGCTGCTGCGCAGCCCAGCGGGGGACAAGCCCCCTCGCCACAATAGCCGCCGTACTCAGGTCAACGCATCCCCCACCTTGCCAAAGAACGTCGCAATCTGCGGCCCCAGCAACTTCCCGGCCGCCAGTACCACCAACGCAATCACCACAATCAAAATCACGTATTCAATCGCCGTCGCACCGTCCCGTCGGCGCACTAACAGCATCCACCACGTGCAAATCCTCAGCAGCAGGGCAGGCAACATAGAACATCTCCTCAGATGGGCGCTACGGACTGGCCAACTGCTCCCTACGCCCTGGGAAACAGATTGTTTAGGGTATCGATCAAACGAACCAGGTAGATGGGTTTGCGAAACAGGTCCAGGACCTGCAAGCGCAACATGTCACTGACGTCATCCATTTCGGCATGACCCGACATGACAATCACGGGCAGGTGCTGGCGTGAGGTGTGCTCACGCAAGCGCTTGATCAGGGAAATGCCGCTTTCCTCAGGCATGCGCAAGTCAGTGATGACCAGCGCAATATCAGGATGCAGTGTCAGCTCCTGTAGTGCATCCGTGACGGAGCTGGCACAGAAGCAAACAAAGCCCTCGTTCCCCAGCGATTCCGCCAGTTCTACGAGGGCATCTTCTTCGTCATCCACCAACAGGATCTGCTGGCGGCTCGTCACAACAGCGTTCATGAGCAATACCTTCCAAGACAATCACTGATGGGCTTGCTCAAAGCGCTGTTGCCAATCAGGTCAAGGCTGCCCCGACTTTAGCGAACATGGCCGCGATCTGAGGCCCAAGCAATTTCCCTGCTGCCAATACGACTAACGCAATAACTGCCACGAGGATCACATACTCGATCGCCGTAGCGCCCTCTTTGCGATGAAACAGCAGTTGGAGTTGAAGGTAGAGCTTCATCATGAAGGTAAGGAACATATGACTTCTCCTTTGCGCTTACTTGCGCAGATCGCGGTACTGCACGGTGATTGCTGCGTGCCACTAGAGCATTGTCAACAAACCCCACATCAACAACTGTAAGAACGGATTAATCATAAAGTAGTAGTCACAACACTGGCGTCATAAACCCGCGTTTTCAGGAGGCATGTCGATAGTTCCAAAATAAATCGTGATGGCTAATGGCATTTTGTCCTAGCTCGGCTACCGTCAAATAGCGAAATCGTTAGATGTTCATAGCTGCCTGGTTGCGAAATCAACTCGTTGGGAAAAACGGGCCCGTAGTGCAACAGGAAAGGGAGAGCCTTCATGAACAGTCGTGTCAGCATGATCCTGGCCGGGTTGTTATTAATCGGTGCGCTATTCGCAGGCTATTGGGGGCTGGTGCTGAGTCGCCCGCCTGAGCCGGTTGTCGAACCGTCGCCATCTGGCGTTTCCGTGGAAAAAACCGTCGCCGCCGTCGAAGACCAGACCCGCCAATCGGTAGTGGTCCTGGCCCATGATGTGCCGCCGTATATCGCCCTCACCGCCGCCGACCTGACCCTGGAAAGACTGCGCACGGCACCGGCCGGCAGCCTGACCAGCCTCGACCAGGCCATCGGCCGCACGCCCTTGAGAGCCCTGCCTGCCGGTACTTGGCTGGATGATTCGAGCTTCAATGCCGGTGGCCCCCTGGCCCGCATGATCCGCCCTGACGAACGCGCCCTGGCGGTCGCCGTCGATGAGGTCATCGGCGCCGCCGGCCAGTTGAGCCCCGGGGATTTTGTGGATGTGCTGCTGTTCCTGCGTCCGGAAGGCACCAACCCTGAGGCCACGGCCCAGGTCATCGTGCCGGCCCTGCGCCTGCTCAGTGTGGGCGATAACCTCGGCCCGACCAACGATGGCAAGCCGGCCGTAGCCCCGCCCACCACCGATGAAGAAAAGGCCCGCCAGGCACAACGCCAGGCAAGCCCGCCACGGACCGTGGTGTTGGCAGTGCCACAACAGTTGATGAGCCGCTTGATGCTGGCAACCAGCGCCGGCACCTTGCGCCTGGCCGTACGCAGTGCCGATGAGCAGTTGTTGAGCCAGTACTGGGCCGGCAACCACGAGGCCCCCGCCAACCTGCAAAGCGCTAATCGCGAGCTGTACCAGTTCACTCAACTGGCGATGCTCGGGGCCCCGAAAAGAGTCGCGCAAGCCGGGGGCGCCAACGAAACCAGGCGCTCCGGCATCGAGGTCATACGTGGTAACCAAGCGACCCAACAAAACCCCTGATTGAGCAAGGATGCCCTGAATGCGCCAACGTTTCGCACCTGCGTTCACTCAAATGGCCTGGGCCTTGATGCTGGCCAGCCTGCCTGTCGGCCTGGCATTCGGCGCCTCGGACACCTGCAGCAACCTGGGTGCCCTGCCGGCCGTGGTCGAGGTCGGCGAAGGCTTGCAGCAAAACCTGCAGTCACCGGTGGCGATCACCCGGCTGGCCATTGGTGACCCCAAAATCGCCGACGTACACCTCAATGGTGACCGCGCGTTCCTGCTCACCGGCGTGGCCTCTGGCGCCACTAGCCTGATGGTCTGGACCCGTTGTTCCAGCGCCCCGCGTCAGAGCATGGTGTTCGTCAAGGGCAAGGCCAGCTCAAGCCTGACCAGCATGGCCCTGTCGCCCTCCGACGACCCGTCCCTGCCGAGCCAGGTGCAGACCGATATCCGCTTTGTGGAAGTCAGCCGCACCAAGCTCAAGGAGGCCAGTACCTCGATCTTTGGCGGCACGCGCAACTTCCTGTTCGGTAGCCCGCGCACCGCCGGGATGAGCCTGCCGCTGGATAACGAGAGTTTTAATATCGGCATTGGTGGTGGGCGTTTTTCGGCGGTGATCAATGCCCTGGAACGCAGCGGCTTTGCCTACACCCTGGCGCGTCCGAGCCTGGTTGCCATGAGCGGGCACAGTGCGACCTTTCTGGCCGGCGGCGAAGTGCCGATCCCGGTGCCCAGCGCCGGCAGCGACACGATCTCCATCGAGTACAAAGAGTTCGGCATTCGCCTGACGCTGACCCCGACCGTGATCGACCGCACGCGGATTTCCCTGAAGGTGGCGCCGGAAGTCAGCGAGCTGGATTACGCCAACGCCCTACAGGTAGAGGGCATCCAGGTGCCGGCCCTGACCGTGCGCCGCACCGACACCACGGTGTCCCTGGCCGATGGCGAAAGCTTTGTGATCAGCGGCCTGATCAGCAATAACAACCGCTCCACCATCAGCAAGTTTCCAGGCCTGGGCGATATCCCGATCCTCGGCGCGTTTTTCCGCGACAGCAACGTCAGCCGCGAGGAAAAAGAGCTGCTGATGATCGTCACCCCGCACTTGGTCCAGCCCCTGGCCGCCAACGCACGCCTGCCGTCCCTGCCCGGGGAAAAACTGCGCACCTACGACCCCAACTGGTATCGCCTGTACTTCCTGGAAAACGGCAACTTCGACCGACGCACAGGACTTTCCCAATGAGCGATAGCCTGAGCCAGACGTTCCTGGCAATCACCCGCAACACCACCGACCTGGAATGGCTGCAAGGCGCCCTGGCGCCCCTGGGCCAAGTGGTCAGTGCCGGTGGTGGCAGCCTTGATGAACTGTTGGCCCTGGTGGACGTGACCTTCGCCAACCTGGTGTTCGTGGGCCTGGACCGCGAGCATGTGGTGGCCCAGAGCGCCTTGATCGAAGGCGCCCTGGAAGCCAAGCCCATGCTCGCCATCGTCGCCCTGGGCGACGGCATGGACAATCAACTGGTGCTCAACGCAATGCGTGCCGGCGCGCGGGATTTTGTCGCCTACGGCTCACGCTCCAGCGAAGTCGCCGGCCTGGTGCGACGCCTGAGCAAGCGCCTGCCACCGGTGGCGCACAACGCACACCTGGGCGGCCTCACCGTGCTGTATGGCACCCAGGGCAATGCCGACGGCGCCCTGCTCGCCAGCCACCTGGCGATGGTGGTGCAAAAGAGCGGTCAACAGACCCTGCTGCTGGACCTGGGCCTGCCCCGTGGTGACAGCCTGGCGCTGCTGGGCCTGGAAAGTTCGTTCAACTTTGGCGATGCACTGCGCCACCTGCGCCGCCTGGACACCACCCTGATCAACAGCGCGTTCACCGCCACCGAGGGTGGGCTGCGCATCCTCGCCTATACCGAAAGCGACGAGCCGCTGGAAATGACCAGTGCCGCCGAGTTGTACATGCTGCTCAGCGCCCTGCGCCAGCACTTCCAGCACATCGTGGTGAACCTCACCGGCCAGCGCGACAGCGAAGCCTTGCGCACCTTCGTCAGCCATTGCGACAAACTCTTGTGGTGCACCGACCAGAACGTCCTCGACTGCCGGCGCAACCTGGCGGTACTCAATCAGTGGCGGGAAAAAGGCATGAAGCTTGATCATGCCAAGCTGCTGGTGGACCGCTACCTCAAAGGTGCCGCGCCGGACACCGATGCCCTGGAAAAGAGCTTCGGCCTGGAGGCCATCGCCGTGCTGCCCTTCAGCCCCGAGGTGCGCCTGAACGCCAAGAACCAGGGGCAAACCTTGTTCAGCCTGGCGCCCCGGGAGACCCTGACGCAAAACCTCAAGACCCTCGGTGAGCGCCTGGCCAAGCGCTCCGAAGGTCTGGAAAAACCCTCCACCCGCTGGTTCGATCGGCTGCTGGGGACTCCCAAATGAGCAGCGAAAAACTCTTCGGCGCACCCGCCCGTGGGCTTAACAGTGCGGTGGATCACGACGGTCTGAAACTGGTGCTGCACCGCTACATCATCGACGCCATCGAAGAGTCAGGCAAAAACCTGCTGGAAGGCTCGCGCCAATCCCTGGCGCAATTTGTCATCGACAAGGTGTCGGAATACATCACGCGCATGCACCTGGCGATTTCGCGTTATGAGATGGAGCGCCTGGCCGAAGAAATCGTCGATGAGCTGACCGGTTTCGGTCCGCTGGAAGTGTTGTTGCGCGACCCCTCGGTGACCGAGATCCTGGTCAACGGCCCGCACCGGGTATTTGTCGAGCGCGACGGCCTGTTGCACCAGAGCGACCTGCGTTTTATCGACGCCCATCATGTGGAGCGGGTCATGCAACGCATCCTCGCACCGCTGGGCCGGCGCCTGGATGAGTCATCGCCGATGGTCGATGCCCGGCTGCCCGATGGCAGCCGGGTCAACGCGATCATCCCGCCGATTGCCCTGGACGGCCCGTGCCTGTCGATTCGTAAGTTTCGCAAGGACATGCTCAAGAGCAGCGACCTGGTAGCGATGCAGACCATTGACCAGGCGATCTTCGAGTTTTTCCAGGAGGCGGTCGGCAAGCGCTGCAATATCCTGATCAGCGGCGGCACCGGCACCGGCAAGACCACCCTGCTCAATATCCTCAGCCAATTGATCAACCCCCATGAACGCCTGGTGACCATCGAAGACGTCGCCGAACTGCAACTGGGCCACCCCCACGTGGTGCGCCTGGAAACCCGCCCGCCGAATGCCGAAGGGCATGGTGAGGTAAAGGCCAGCGACCTGATCCGCAACGCCCTGCGGATGCGGCCGGACCGCATCATCCTCGGTGAGATCCGCGGCGTGGAAGTGCTGGATGTGATGACCGCAATGAACACCGGCCACGACGGTTCCATGAGTACCGTGCACGCCAACAATGCCCAGGACGCGCTATTGCGCCTGGAAACCCTGGTGGGCCTGACCGGTCGCGTGGTCGCGGAGAAAACCCTGCGCCAGATGATCTGTGCGGCCCTGGATGTGGTGATCCAGCTGACCCGCATGCCCGATGGCCGGCGCTGCGTCAGTGAAGTGGTGGAGGTCGTGGGGGTGCGCGATGACGTGTATGTCACCAACACCCTGTTCCGCCATGACCGGCGCACCGGCTTTGGTTTCCTGCGCGAGGCGGTCAACCCGGCGGGTGACAAGCTGCGCCGCGAATCGGCCTTGCCGCTATAGGAGCGTCACCATGACCGGCGCCATCTTGATGTTCAGTTGCGTAATCCTGATTGGCGTGTCGCTGCATCTGTTCCTCAGTGGCCTGCGCCAGGCGGAAACCGATCGGGTCCTGGAGCGGCTCGCCGAAGGGCAGCCGCTGCTGGCCGAAGAGCGCGGCCGCTGGGTCGGCCTGGAGCGCATGTTCCAGCGCGCGGGCCTGGGCAAGCCCACCGACAGCCTGGGCCTGTGGGTGACCTGCTGGGTGTTGGGCGCGCTCCTGGGCTTGCTGGTGTGGAGCTGGGTCGGGATGGCCGCAATGTTAGTGCTTCCGCCCCTGATACTGCGGCTGTACATCGCCTGGCGCTATCGGCGGCGGGTTAAACGGATGGTCGAACAATTGCCGCAAGTCCTCGACCACACCGTGCGCAGCCTGAAATCCGGGCGTACCCTGGCCGATGCCCTGCTGGGTGCCATCGACAGCACCGAGGCGCCTTTGAAGCCTGCCATGGAGCGTATCCAGCGCAACGTGCAATTGGGGGTCAGCCTGCCCGAGGCCGCCAGTGATTTTGCCGAATTCTACGAGCAGGACGAGTTCCGCATGCTCGCCCTGGGACTCAAGGTCAACCACCGCTACGGCGGCAACGCCAGTGACTTGCTGGAGAACCTGATCAAGGTCATCCGCGAACGGGAGCAAGGCGCGCGGCAATTGCGCGCCATGACCGGCGAGACCCGCGTCACCGCCTTTGTGCTGGCCGGCATGCCGATTGCGATGGTGGGCTATTTCATGCTGATCAACCCCGGCTACCTGCTGACCATGTGGAACGACGACAGCGGCCGCTACATGCTGCTGGCCGCGCTGACCATGCAGGTGCTGGGCTGCCTGACGATGTGGCGCATGTTGCGGAGTATTTGAGATGGTTCTGCTGATCAGTGCCTTACTGTTTTTGGCTGCGCTCGTGCTGATCGCCGGCCAGTTGCTGGGCCAGCGCCGCCGCGAGCGCCTGGTCAACCAACGCCTGCAAGGCCAACTGGTACGCGGTGACCGCCTCGGCACCCTGCTCAGTCAGTTCGGCAGTAGCCAACTGGCCCAGCGCTCGGTGAGCATGGATAACGAAACCCAGATCCTGCTCAACCGTGTGGGCTGGCGCAAAGCCAACCAGCGCTCGATCTTCGCCGCCTGCCAGATTGGCGTACCGCTGGTGCTGGCAGGCGTGATCCTGGTGGGCGAAGAACTGATCTTCCCTGGTTCCGACTCCCCGTGGATCGCCCCCCTGCTCGGCCTGGGCGTGGGCTACCTGATCCCCAAGCGCATCCTCGCCAGTGCGGCCAAGGCCCGCCAGCAGCAGATCTCCCGCGAGGTGTCGACCTTCATCCCGCTGCTGCGCATCTTGTTCGAGTCGGGCATGGCGGTTGAGCAGTCCCTGCGCGTGTTGAGCGTTGAGGCGCAGCGCCTGCTGCCGGCGCTGACCCAGGAGTTGCGACTGATCCTGGCACGGGTCGACTCGGGCCTGGAACTGAGCGAGGAACTGGGCAAGACCGCCCGGCTACTGGCCGTGGACGAGTTCACCGACACCTGCATCATTTTGCAGCAACTGATCCAGCAGGGCGGCGGCGCCATGAAGTCGCTGCTGGCCCTCAAGCAACTGCTCGATGACCGCCGCCTCACCCGTTTGCAGGAGTTCATCTCGAAGATGTCGGCCAAGATGTCGGTGGTGATGATGGTCTTCCTGTTTCCCGCTTTGTTGATTGTGCTGGGGGGGCCGGCATTCATTGCGATCTCCCGGGCCCTGAGCAGTTTTTGAGGAGCGCTCGATGAAAGCACTGATTGCAGGCCTGAGCCTGCTGATGCTCGGCGGCTGTGCCAGCAACGGCCAGATGCCCTGGTCGGCGCTGATGACCCCGGGCAGTTGCACCAAGCCCAGTTCCGAACAGGAGCTGTCATTGAACCTGGCCGACGACATGGCCAATGAAGGGAAGATGCACGCCAGCCTGGCCAACCTGCAAAGCCTGCCGGAGTCTTTGCCGCAAGTGCGCCAGCGCAAGGCCAAGGTCTACCGCCTGCTGGGGCGCAGTGAAGCGCAACCGCTGTACCGCAGCCTGCTGGGCACCTGCATGGCGGCCGAAGGTGAGCACGGCCTGGGGCAACTGGCGGCGGCCCGTGGCGACAACGAGCAAGCCCTGGCCCATATGCAACGGGCAGCGCAACTGGCGCCCACCGATGAAAAAATCCGCAACGACCTGGGGGTGGTCTACCTCAACCAACGGCGCCTGGAAGAGGCGCGCTTTGAATTCATGACGGCCATGGAGCTCAAGCAAAGCGATCAACTGGCGGCCGTCAACCTGGTGACCCTGTTGATCTATCAGGACAACTGGGGCCAGGCCGCGCAACTGGCCAGCCAGGTGGGCCTGAGCCCCGAGCAGGTCACCGAGGCCCAGGCCCGCGCCGAGAAGCTCAAGGCCGGCACGCCAGCCGCCAAGGCCAACGGCCAGGTCGCGGCGGCCAGCGATGCACTGCCCGTACTAATCAAGTAAGCGCTTGAAGGAGTCGATGATGAAATTCCATTACCTCGCCAGCCTGACGCTGCTGGCCCTGCCTCTGTCAGTACAGGCCATCGAGCCTGGGCCCTCGTCCAAGGCCCAGCAGGAAACGGAGAACTGGCTGGGGTTGCAAGTCCACGGGCAAGCCGCCTCGCCCACGGTGCAAAGGGCAACGCTCGCCGAGCGCGAACTGGCGCTGCAGCGTTTGCTGGAAAGCAAGAAATTCGCGATCCCCGAGAAGTTTGGCGAGGACGGCGCAAGCGCAAGCTCGGGCGGTAGCAAATAAACCAAACGCCCCGACAGATATACCTCAACTCAAACTGTGGGAGCGGGCTTGCCCGCGATGGCGGTGTATCAGTCGATACATGCACTGGCTGATCCAACGCTATCGCGGGCAAGCCCGCTCCCACATGGCTATATGCAAACCATCAGTGCGCCGTCACCCGTTGGCGCAATGCCGAATTGCTCGGCGACAACGCCAAAGCCAGCTGTGTGCGGTTGTGCATATGGGTCAAGCGCAACACCTGGGACACGTACAGCTTGACCGTGTTCTCGGTGATGCCCAGCTCACAGGCGATCTGGTAATTGGTCTGGCCCTTGCCCACCAGCCTTGCGACGTCCAGTTGCCGGGGTGACAACTGATTGAAGATCGCCGGCACCTCCAGGCGCTCGCCCTCCTCGCCTGCCCCGTCGCCATCGGCTTGTGGCGCCGGGCCGCGACGGACCTTGTCCAGGTCCTGGTACAAGTCGTCGATGGATTCAGAAAGGTATTGCAGCTTCTGGTTCAGGTTGCCCAGGTGCAGGTTCTTGTGGCGCTCCTCCAGCGCGGCCTCCTGGCGCTGCAACCCTTCGAGCAATTCGTTGAGGTTGATCGGCTTCTGGTAATAATCGGAGATACCCACGCGCAACGCCTTGATCACGTCCTGCTTGTCGGCCCTGCCGGTCAACATGATGGCTTCGAATGCCCGCTGCTTGCCGGCGATTTTCTGCAGGGCCTGCACCAACTCGATACCGTCCATATCCGGCATATGCAGGTCACACAGCACCAGGCCGATCTGCGGGTCTTCACTGAAGCGTTGCACCGCCTGCTGGCTGGAGCCGCAAGGGACACAGCGATAACCGCTGCTTTCAAGAAATTCGCAAAGCTCCTCCACGATCAGCGGCTGATCATCGACCACGAGCACTTTTACTGCAGACGTAAGCTTGTTCACGCGCTACTCCATGCCTGGCAAGCCAAAAATTGACCTATCCGTTCCGAAGAACCTTCCTACTTGCTGTACAAATAAACGTAGACGTACTTTCCGACTATGTACATAGCGATATAGAGCCCCCGCGACTAATGGAGCACCAGCCAGGCCAGGGTGAAACCCACTAAAAGAAACGGCGCAAAGGGCAGTTTTTTTGACGGATCCACCACCAGATAACCCAGGCGCGCCCTAACGCCTTGACTGGCAAGTGGTAACAGCCGCGGCCCGTACACCAGCCAGGCGACATTGGCTACGCCGGCACCTATCAGCGACCACAACAGGTAGGTCGAATTCGACGCCAGCGCCAACGCCGCGAGCAACTTCACATCACCGGCGCCCAGGCGCCCGAGGGCGTAGCCCGGCAACGTCAACAGTAGCGCCAGGACAAATGCCCACACCCCTTCAGACCTGGACGTACCAAGCCAGGTGCTGCCACTCCACAGCAGATAGAGCAGCGCCAGCAGCAGTGCGCCGAGGGTCAGCCGATTGGCAATCTGCCGCTGGCGAACATCCTGCACCGCACACAACACCAACCAGACAAAAACCACGAGGCCTTGGATCACGTAAAAACCGTCCCTTTTTGCTGATTGATTCTATGCTGATATCAGGTAGTAGCAGTCAGGGTAGTCGCAGTGATGAAAACCAGCCTCCCTAGAAAGCAAAAAGGCGCCGTCGCCATCGAATTTGCCGCGGTGTTCGTGATCTTTTTTGCGGTGTTCTATGCCACGGTCAGCTACAGCCTGCCGCTGTTGCTGTTGCAGTCCTTCAACCAGGCCACGGCCGAGGCTGTGCGCCGCAGCGTGGCATTGGACCCCAGCACCCCCAACTACAGCGCGGCGCTTATCCAGCGCGCCACGCAAACCGTACAAAGCCAATTGCAGTGGATCCCCGCGACCTTCCAATTCCAGGCGGGCCATATCAAGCCGACCTACACCGCAGGGGTGCTGACCGTCGAAATCAACTACCCCTCGGCCAATCTCAAGAACGTGCTGCCGTTTATTGTCCTGCCGGGCATTGGCACGGTTCCCAGGTTGCCGACCACGTTGCATGCCCAGTCGAGCCTGCAATTTTGAACTCCGGTGACAAAATCTTCGGCCGGCTGCTGGGCCGCAGCAACACCCAGGCCCTGGAGACGCCCGCCAGCCCTCCCGCGCCGGGCTTGCACCTGCGCCTGGATCAGCAAGGTCATGTGCTGGACATCAGCCGTGCATTGCAGCAACACCTGGCCCGCCACCTGGGTAACCAGGCTCAACCGCTGCTGCGCGACCTGCTGTGCCTGCCCGGCGCTTTAAGCATCGAAGGCACACCCGCCGACTGGCAGCGCCATAGCATGGACCTGGACTTCCAAGGCGCCGGCGACAGCATCTTGCACACCCGTGGCTGGATCGAGCCGGACGCCGATGGCTGGCTCCTGCGCCTGACGGATATCAGCGACCTGCTGACCGGCCGGCAATTGGCCCAGCAGCGCGAACAGAACCATCAACTCGCCAGCCAGATGAGCGAGCAACTGCGGGTGTGCAGCCTGACGCGCTTGCCCCAGGTCTTCAGTGAGCACCTGCGCAGCCTCGCCCAGCGTTGGCGCATCCCGTGCGTGGCCATGGTCCTGCTCGACCAACAGGACCAGGACTGGCTGGTGTATTGCAGCTACAGCGCCCATGACGCGCCACAGCTCTGGGAACCGGGCCAACGCCTCGGCACCTGCCTGGACAGCCTCAACGGCAACACCCCACTGAGCCTCAAAACCCTGCAGGGCCGCAGCGAACACCCGCGCCTGCACAGTGTATTTGGCAATGCCGAAGGCCTGCTGGTGCCATACCGCGATAGCCAGGGCGTCGCCGCCTGGTTGCTGTGCGGCTTCTACAGTGGCCACCCCGACGTCAGCGAACGCGACTGGCTGAACCTCGCCGCCGCCCTCGCCGCACCGCTGCTCAGCCGCCTGCGCGAGCAGCGCCATCACCAGCAACTGGAACGGGTTGAAGCCTTGCAAGGCCTGCTCGGCACCGGCTGGTGGGAACTGCTGGCCAGCGGTGAAGAGATCCTGCTGGCGCCGCAACTGATGCGCAGCCTGAGCCCGGAAGATGCACCGACCAAACAGGTGCTGGGCAACTGGCTGGAGTTGATTCACCCCGCCGACCGCCAGGAGCTCAACAGCCGCCTGCAAGACCTGCAAACCCTGGGCAAACCGCTACTGACCAGCGTGCGCCTGCTGCGCAGCGACGCCAAGCAGAACCCCATCTGGTACCGCGTACAGGGCCAGGTGCTGGGCACCGGCGAACATCGGCGCTGGATCGGTTTCATGCTCGACATCAGCGACATCAAGAACCAGCAACTACAGGCCGCCGCCGCCCATGCCCGCCTGGACAACCTGATCGCCAGCTCCCCGGCGGTGATCTACGTGCAGCGCTACGTCAACGGCGCGCTGCACCCGGCATTCTTCAGCGACAGCCTGCTGCCGCTGCTGGGCTGGACCCTGGCCGAATGCACCCACGACACCTCCGTGGAATGGGTACACCCCGAAGACCGTGACCTGTACTTCGAACGCACCCGGCAATTGCTGCGCGAAGGCAGCGTGCGCAGTCGCTACCGCGTGCGCGATCGCCAGGGCAATTACCACTGGCTGCTGGACGAAGCCAAGCTTTTGCGCGACGACCTTGGCTTGCCGGTGGAAGCCGTCGGCCTGTGGCTGGACGTCACGGAAGCGACCCTGGCGGCGCAACAGATCAAGGACAGCGAAGAGCGCTATCGCATCCTCGTCGAAGACTCGCCGGCCATGATCTGCCGCTACCGCCCGGACCTGACCCTGACCTTCGGCAACACGCCCCTGGCCAACTACCTGGAATGTACGCCGGCACAGTTGCCGGGGGTCAACCTGGGCCACTGGTTATCTGAAGAACAGCGCAACGCCTTCGTAAAACGCATCGGCCAGTTGAGCCCGGAATTCCCCGTCAGTACTGCCGAAATCAGCCTGCAACTGCCGGGGCGCGAACATGCGTGGTGGGTGTGGTCCGACCGTGGCGTGTTCGACGAACACGGCCAACTGCAGGAAATCCAGGCCGTGGGCCGCGACAACACTGAAGTGCGCCGCTCCCAGCAGCAACTGACCCAAAGCGCAAAAATGGCCACCCTCGGCGAAATGGCTACCGGCCTGGCCCATGAGATCAACCAACCGCTGAACGTGATGCGCATGGCCATCGTCAATGTGCTCAAGCGCCTGGGCAACGGCGACGTACAGATCGACTACCTGACCGAAAAACTCCAGCGCATCGACGCCCAGGTCCAGCGTGCGGCCAGGGTGGTGGACCATATGCGCGTGTTCGGCCGCCGCTCGGAGGTCGAGCAACAACCCTTCGACCCGGCCCAGGCGGTGGAAGGTACCCAGTCACTGCTGGGCGAAGGCCTGCGCGACAAGGGCGTGGACCTGCGCATCACCCCCATGGACTTCAGCGCGCAGGTCAACGGCCATGTGGACCAACTGGAACAGGTACTGATCAACCTGGTAGTCAACGCCCGCGACGCGCTGATGGCACGGCACGAAAAAAACCACGACTTCCACCCATGGATCGCGCTGTACAGCGAACACGACAGCCGCCATGTGCGCCTCTTTGTCGAAGACAACGGCGGCGGCATCGATGCACGGTTGCTGGAGCGCATCTTCGAGCCGTTCTTTACCACCAAGCCCATTGGCGTCGGCACCGGGCTGGGGTTGTCGGTGAGCTACGGCATTGTGGAAAACATGGGCGGACGCCTGAGCGTCGCCAACAGTGAACACGGGGCGCGGTTTTGTGTGGAATTGCCGGTGGTAGGTGGGGGTTAGATGACGAGGTAGGCGCGGCCCATTTGGCAGGTGAGGTTGGCGCCGACGTCTGCGTTGCCCAGGTTTATTCCCAGGGCAGCCAACAGCGTATTGACGATAGGGTCCAGCAGCGGGGATAAAAGCCCTTGAACGAGCCCGACAAGGGTTGTGGTGATCGTGGCCAGGAGCGCCGCGACACCCGCCAATGCTCCATTCGGAATCGCCGGGGCGGGAGGCGGTGCGTACGTCACCTGAAGTCCATTCAACGTGCTACCCAGGCTGTTGATGATGTTGACACTGGAAATACTTTTGTAGGTCGGCGGGAGGTTCATTTCTGCCACCGGGGAATAAAACAGGCTTTCTGTTCTCTGCCCTACAGTTGATTGCGCCTTTAACAAAAACCCGCCGCCGACATTGGCTTTGCGTGGGTCGCAGCCTCCCAACAAAGTGCAGTGCTGGGTACCGATATCAATGAGGCGGACCGGCTGGACATCCACTGGTGTCGATGAGGAGAACGCCTTGGCCGGGTCAATTTTACCGACTGCCAGGGTGGCCAAAGAACTGGTGGCCTGGGCAGTTAATGTCTTGGTTGCGGAGGTTGCACAGGTGAAGTCGGTAACATGGCTTTCGCCACTGGCAGCCTCGATGTAAATGTCCAGCGTGCTGGCAATATCAATATCTGTGCGCTCGCAAGACAGGGCACATAAAAGAGCATTTACGATAGCTGCCAGATCCAGATTCAAAAGCCCCTTCACTACCTTGATCACCGGGTCGGTCAAGCCTGCCAGCCCCGATATCACAGAAGAAACCGTCCTCAAAATCGGCGCATCCACCGAGATCAACGTGCGTACTTGTGCAGTGCGCACGGAAATCTGATTTGTCCCCGTAGCCAAGCCAGCCTTGGCCAGCGCGGGGTTGCCGATGGCGGATAGCTGTGGCGGCTCCATGACTTTGGTTTTGACTGAGAAGGTGGCGACCAGTGGCACGCTCAATTGAAAATCTGCTCTCACCAAACTATTGCCATTGGAGAGCTGGGCCACGCCCTGCAGCAACTGGAACAACTGCACATCCGTATTCAAGGCCGCTGTGGGCGTGCCCGTCGCGACATTTAACAAATCGCCCAGTTTGAGCACCTTGGTATTCGGTGCGATGGCTTCGATGGCAAGCACGTTGGTGATCGTCGCCGCGACCGCCGAACCGTTGGTTTGCAGCACCTTGACCGCCGCGTCGATCAATTGCGTCGCCGAAACCGCGGTGTTGAGCAGCGTCGCGTAGTCACCCGCCGCCACATTCGCTTGAATAGCCAGTTGGTCCAGGTAACTGAGCAGGTTCACATTGGTATTGATCAAGCCCTGCCAACCCACGGCGGTCAGGGACAGGCCACCACCAAGCAAGCCACCGATGGTTTTGTTCAAGATGTCTGATTGAGCCGAATTGACCGTCAGCAGCGAACTACGAATCGTCAATTGCGCCACCGGCGGCGCCAGCGCCGCCACCGCTGTCGCAGTCAACGTAGTACTTGCGTTGTACGTCCCGCTGAACAACTTCCACACCCCATTGGCGATACCCGTGGTGACGGTGCGGCTCGCGACTACGCGGATGGCCTCATTCTTGGTGGCATCCGCCGTAAAGACACGGGTGTTGAGGCCATTGGTCAACAACGTCCCACACGTCACCGCCAGGGCGCGGCTGGTGTCGTTGGCGACGACGGTGAAGCCATTGCGGGTGGCGTTCTGCTTGGCGTAATCGACGGCGGTGGTGCTGCCTGCACACTGCCCGCCGCGGTTGGCGGCTTCCAGGGCGGCGGTGTCGGCAACGGCCTGCAGCTTGCGCTTTTCCAGGTACAGGCGGCCGCTATCGACCACCAGCAACAGAAACACCAGGGCCAAGGCCAAGGTCCCGGCGAACACCAGACCGATTGCGCCACGTTGGCCAGAACGAAGTCGGGGAGACATCGAGCACTCCTTTGCCGGCGAACTGCCGAGCGCTTACTCTCCTGTAATGAACAGCAGTGTAGACAAGGCTTGGGAGGTGCGCTGGCAAGTTGCCACTTTGGCGACTGACGGAACCCTCAAGGCCACACACAACACCTGTGGGAGCTGGCTTGCCTGCGATGCGGGCGCTGCGGTGTAACAGGTACATCGCGGCGATCCCATCGCGGCCTCGCTGGGGCTCGACGGCTCCCACATTTGATCGGTGTTTGTGACACAGATCGGGACTGGCCGAGTAAGACTTACCGTGGCGGGTAGTTGGACAGCACCTTGGTCACCGTCGCCCGGATCGCCGCGCTGCGGTCTTGGGGGCTGGGGGAGCTGCTCATCATCTGTTCATCGCTGCCGCGCCACACCAGCTTGCCGTCCTTGCCGTCGAGCAGGTCGATCTGGAGGGTGGCGACCTTATAGGTGACGTTGCGCGTTTCGTTGTACATCGGCGCGCCCCAATAGCCATTCCACGGGCCACCCCAGGCGCCGCCGTAGTTGGTGGTGACTTGTTGCTGGCGATCTTCGACGATCAGGTAGGCCTGCACGTTCACGTCAGCCTTGGCCCCGGGGGCGGCCGGGCGCAGGCCGCGTTGGTCGAGCTGGTCGGCCACCGCCTGGCGGATGCGCTGTTCGGTAAGGTCACTCTTGATCCGCGGATCGTCAGGTCGGTACTGCAACGCCGGATCTTTCCAGGCCCAGCTACGGTAGGCACCAAAGTCGCGGCTGGCGTCAAAGTCGTGGTTGACCTGATTGGTCTGGCAACCGCCCAGCAGCACGGCAAAAGCGAGCAAAGCGATACGACGCAACATGGTAGTTCTCCAAAGGGCAAACCGAACCTGAGATGAGAATAGCTGTTAACTCGGAGGATACGCCGTCATCGCCTTCTGCACAGCCTGGCGCAAGGCATCACCACGTTCACTCAAGCTGCCCTGGCTGCCCGTTTCGGCGCTGGCGCTCCACACCGGCTGGCCCGTGCGGGCGTCGAACAGGTTGACGCGCACCACCACGACCTGCACTTCATAGGTGCGCACAATCGGCACCGAGTTGTACATGCCGTAGCCGTTGCCATAGCGATTGTAGCCACCGTAGCCATAGCCATAATCGTCCTGCACCTGGCGCAGGCGCTTTTCCAGGTGCACGTCGGCGCTGACCAGCAAGTCCGGCGCACGCTGGTCATGTACCGGGCGCAGGCCGCGCTGGTCGAGGGCACCGCTGACGGCTTCGGCGATCTGCGCAGGATCGGCCCAGGCCGAGCCCGCCGGCAATTGGCCGTTGCGCCAGGCCCAGTTGCGGTAGGCGCCATAGTCGCGCACCGGCGCCGGGTAGGCGCTGGCGTCAAAGGTGTTGGCGGCCTGGGCAGGCGCCGGCGGCATGGGCTTGGACGCCGCAACATACGGGTTGTTGCTGGAGCAGGCACCCAGCCCCAGGCACAGCAGGATCAATGCACAGCGCTTCATTTCGATCTCCGCAGACTGGGCCGCTTAAACCGGACGGCAGATCCAGTGCAAATAACGCCCAAGTCCGGCAAAGCTTGGGTGACGACGGTGAGCGAGTTCCATCTCCAACAAGTCCTGCAAATCGGCGCGGGCCTGGAATTCCACCGGCATGTAGTCGTGGAATACCCGTACCCCGCTCTGGCTTTCGACCTGCCACAGGCCTTCAAGTTGCGCCGCCAGTTCACGCGGGTCCAGGGGCTGTTGCGGGGTCAGGCTCTGTTTTTCGCCGGCCATGTCGTTCTTGCGCATCTTGCGAAAGTGGCCCTTGAGCAAGTTGCGATAAATCAACGCATCACGGTTATAGAACGCCAGGGACAACCAGCCGCCCGGCGTCGTCAACTGGTGCAGCACCGGCAGGATCGCGTGGGGTTCGGCCAGCCATTCCAGCACGGCGTGGCACAGCACCAGGTCATAGGGCTCGGTGAGCTGACCCAACAGCTCCTGCCACGGCGCCTGGATGAACGTTGCAGTCTGCCCCGCCTCGGCGAAACGCTGGCGGGCGCCTTCGAGCATCGGCTCGGCGGGTTCGGCCAACGTCACCTGATGCCCGCGCTCGGCCAGCCACAGCGACATATGGCCCAGGCCTGCGCCGATATCCAGCACGCGCAAGGGGCGATCCGGCAGGGCCTCGATCAGGTCGGCCTGCAACACGGCCAGGCGAATCGCGCCCTTGGCACCGCCGTAGATCTTCTCGGCAAATCGCGTGGCCAACTGGTCGAAATGACGATCACTCATGGGCAAACCGCCGCTCGTTGTCAGCCAGCTTGGCGCTTACCACCTGGTTCATATCCAGGCCCAGCTCACCGCACAGCAGCAGGAGATAGAGCACGATGTCACCCACTTCCTGGCCGGCGTGGGCGAGTTTGTCGGCGGGTAACTGGCGGGATTGGTCTTCGCTCAGCCACTGGAAGATTTCTACCAGTTCAGCCATTTCGACACTGGCGGCCATGGCCAGGTTTTTCGGGCTGTGGAACTGTTTCCAGTCGTTGTTATCGCGGATGCGATGCATGCGTTCGGTAAGGTGTTCGAGATTCATGGGGGGCTCCTGAAGGGGTATAGCTTCGGGCTCAAGGGCGGGGATGGCAAATAAATTTGCGGCGCGCTCAAGGCCGCCATCGCAGGCAAGCCAGCGCCCACATTTGACGGTATTCAAAAATCAAACTGTGGGAGCTGGCTTGCCTGCGATAGCGATCTAATCAACCACGCTGAACTCAACCCGGGCCGTCTGCCCCGCCTCATCGAGCACACTCAGTTGATAGCGCCCCAACTGCTCCAGGCTGGCATTGATACTGTCCTGGTTGGTACTGTCGCCCAGCGGCGCCCCGTTGAGGAACCACCAGCGCCGCCCACTGCCGCCCAACGCCGATAGCTTCAAGCGCAACTGCTGCTGGCTGCCCGCCGGCAAGCGCAGTTGATCTCCCTCCCGCACGCCCACCACCGACAACGGCGACGACGCCGCCAACGCCGGTGGCGGGCAATCCGGGTCTGGCGCGGGGATGCGAGCGTCACGCCGCTCGATCTTCGGCAGCCACGGCTCCAGCGGTGCCGGCCACAGGGCAATATCCCGCGATACCGCGCCCGGACAACTGGCGGCCACGCGCAAGCCTTTGGCGTTGACCCATATGGTTTCCATCAAGCCGACACCCAACGGCTGATCCAGTGCCTGCAAGGTCGGCGGCGTGGTGTTGTCCAGGGTCCAGGCAAAGCGCTGGCGCCGGCAATTGGGGTCGCTACGCCCCATGGGCTGGCCCAGGGGCCAACAGATCGCCGCCACGCCGACGTTCATCGGCACGGCTTTGACGGGCGCGGTAATGCCGCGCTGGCTGTCGCGATTGGTCAGCACATCGTGCACTTGCAGCATCAACGGCGCCGCCGAGGCCAGGCCAAACTGGCCCGGCACCGGGGTGCCGTCCGGGCGGCCGATCCACACCCCAATCAAGTAGCGCGGCCCGACCCCGATGGCCCAGGCATCGCGAAAGCCGTAGCTGGTGCCGGTCTTCCAGGCCAGCACCGGGCGCTGTACCAACTCGGCCCGGGGATCACGATCCGGCCGTGCCTGGCCACTGAGGATGCGCCGCACGATCCACGCCGAACCAGGCGATAACAGCGGACGCTCCTTGAGCGCATCCCCAGGCTGCAAGCGGATCGCGGCGCTCTTGCCGTCACGGGCCAACGCGCTGTAGCCGCCGACCAGGTCCTCCAGGCGGCTGCCGGCACCGCCGAGGATCAACGCCAGGTTCGGTTCAGCCAGCGCCGGCAACGCCAGGGGCATGCCGCCGATGCGCATCTCCCCGGCAAAGCGCTTGGGCCCGTAGGCTTCCAGCAGTTGCACCGCCGGCAGGTTCAACGAGCTGGAGAGCGCCGTACTGGCCGGTACCGCACCGGTAAAGCCCATGGAGAAATTGCCCGGCCGGTAATCGCCGTAGCGCCGTGGCACATCCTGCAGCAGCGATTCGGAGTGAATCAGCCCCGCGTCCAGGGCCATGCCATACAGGAAGGGTTTGAGGGTCGAGCCCGGCGAGCGCAGGGCGCTGATCATATCCACATGGCCAAAGCGCCGTGCATCGTTGATGTCCACCGATCCCAGGTAGGCGCGCACGGCCATGCTTTCTTCCTCGACCACGAGGATGGCCGCCGAGGTGTGCTCCGGCAGGCGTGCGCGCCAGCCCAGCAGCAGGTCTTCGAGACGGCGTTGCAGGGTCGCGTCGATCGTGGTGCGAATCAGCGGCGGGCTGTCAGGACGGTTCAGGCGGCGCGCCAGCAGCGGCGCCAGGCTGGGTTCCAGGCGCGGCGCCAGCAACAGGGGCTCTTCCAGGGCCTCGTCGACCGCCGATTGCGGCCAGACCTGAAACTCGGCCAGGCGCCGCAGCACTTTGTCCCGCGCCTCCTGGGCGCGCTGCGGGTGACGATCCGGGCGCAGGCGGCTCGGCGCCTGGGGCAGCACCGCGAGCAAAGCCGCTTCGGCGTGGGTCAGGTGCTGTGGAGATTTGCCCAGGTACGCCCAACTGGCTGCTGCCACCCCTTGCAAGGTGCCACCGAAGGGCGCGCGATTGAGGTACAGGTTGAGGATTTGATCCTTGGACAGGTGCCACTCCAACTGCGCCGTGCGCCACAGCTGGCGAAACTTGCCCGGCAAGGTGCGCGAATGGGGATCGAGCAGGCGCGCCACTTGCATCGACAAGGTGCTGCCGCCGGACACCACCCGCGCCCCGGAGAGGTTCTGCCAGGTTGCCCGCACCAGGGCCAGCGGGTTGACGCCGGGGTGTTGGTAGAACCAACGGTCTTCGTAGGTCAGCAGCGCATCGAGGTAATACGGCGAGACTTCACCGGTGGCGACCGGGTAACGCCATACGCCGTTGGCATCCGCGAAACGCCAGAGCGGCGTGCCATCTTCGGCCAGCACCACGCGGGCCAGGTCGTCCTTGGGCAGCGGCAAGGGCCAGAGGCGGTCGGCCAGCCAAAGCAGGGCTGTCACCACCAGCAGGCTACCCAGGGTAGCGCGTGCAACTATTCGCAAATTCAAACGGGCAAACCTCTATGCTTCAAGGGAACTCGCCCAAGGGATTGGCGACCAAAGGCTCAGGTCCGGCAGATACGCCCACCCTTTCATCAGGAAACTCATATGCAGGTAGAAAGCTTTTTCGAATGGCTGGGCCAAGCGCTCGGTTCGGTCATCCGCTTTATCGTCGACGGGCTCAGCGGACTGTTCGGCGCCCTGACCAATGCCGGTGGCAATTTTATCGATGGCCTGTCCCGTACCCTGGGCATGGATACCTCGATCATCAGCATCATCACCCTGATCATTGGCCTGATGCTGTTGTACTCGGCAGTCCGGGCATTTATGCGGGCCTCGATCATCATGGGGATTATCTGGTTGCTGCTGGGGCTGTGGCTGCTCAGTTGGGTTGTGCATTAACACCCCTTATCTGTGGGAGCGGGCTTGCCCGCGATAGCGCTATTTCAGCCGATACATTCGGCGGCTGATACACCGCTATCGCGGGCAAGCCCGCTCCCACACAAGCCCGCTCCCACATTAAAGATAGAGCCTGCTCCCACAGGTAGGGCGCTTAACGCCCCTTGATCACCATATCCGCCGGGGTTTCCCCCACTGCCTGCCAGTTCGGCCGGTACATCGACTCCACTTGCGGTGGCGGTACGCGATATGTCCCAGGTGTGACCGCACGAGCCAGGTACAGCAGGTGCGTGGTGCCGTAGCCGTCCAGGTTCAGCGCTGCCACGTAACGATCATCGCGATACTCCTGATGCTTGATCGACGCATTCTGCATCGACTCACGCCACTCCTTGACCTGGCTGCTGGCGTTTTCCAGGCTAGCAGCGCTTTGTCCCAGGTTCTGGTTCTCCAGCTCCAGGCCAGCCGGCAGCAGATCCACAACCAATGCATCCGGTACCCGTTGCTTCTTGGCGCTGACCGCAATATGCACCAGCACCAGGTCGCCACTGCGCAGGCTTTGCAGGTTCAGCGGCTGGCCATTCATCCCCAGGTATTCGCGGCGGATGCTCAGGTTTTCACCGCCCGCCGCTGGCGCCTGCTGTGGATAACCGGAAATGCTCAGTTGCTGGTAAATCGGCTCGCTGCCTGGGTTGCGCAAGGTCAGCGGGGAGGCCAGCAACGGCCCTTCCAGCTTCAGGCCGGACTGGCCATTGTTCAGCTCGCGGGTTTCGCCGCCGCTGCTCAACTGGGCAGTCCAGTTGGTTTCCGGCTTGCCCAGCAAGCCACGGCCGGCGAGGAACAACGAGTTGCGCTCCTGGGTCGACAACCATGGGCTGGCCGCCATCTGGTCCGACAGCTCGAACAGGCGCTCTTCACGCTTGCCCTTGGCCAGGTCGTTTTCTTCGAGCAAGGCCAGGATCATCGCCTGGTCACGCAGCGGGCTGCCGTAGTCGGCCAGCCATTCATTGGCCTTGCGCTGTACGGCAAGACCCGCCAGCAGCGCCTGATCGGCACGCGGCTGATCGCCCATCTTCTGCAAGGCAATCGCCAACTGCACCAGCGGCAGGCCCGAACGCGCATCGCTGCGGCGCTCGAACAGGCTGCGCAAGGCGCCCAACGGTGCCTGCTGAGTACGTGACAGCACCAGGCCGGCATAGGCCTGCACGGCGAAGCGTGTGTGGTCGGCGTTGTCGCTGTAGTCGACTTCGATCAGGTTGCGTTCCTGCACGTAGCGCAGCAGGCGTTCGCTGGCCTTCTTCAGCGCCTCGGCCGGTACAGCAAAACCCTGGTCACGGGCGCGCAGCAGGAAGTCGGTGACGTAAGCCGTCAGCCAGTACTCTTCCTCGCCATCGGCGCCCCACAACCCAAAGCTGCCGTTGTAGCGCTGCATGCCCAATAGGCGTTCGATACCCAGTTCGATCTTGCGCTTGCGCTCGGCATCCGGCTCACCGGTCAAACCCAGGCGCGCCAGCACGGTGGCATCGGCATACAACGACGGATACAGGCCGCTGGCGGTTTGCTCCAGGCAACCGTATGGGTAGGCCTTGAGTGCACGAATCTGCTCGCCAAGGTTCAACGGTGGCCGGCTCGACAGACTCAACAGCGCCTCACGCCCGGCGGGTTCAAACAAGGCCAGCTCCGCCTCCGGCAGGCTCCAGGCTTCATCCTTGAGCACCGCACGGTATTGCTTGAGCAGCGCCGGGTAGGCCGGGCGCACGCCCAATGTCCATTCACGGGTAAACGCCGGCAGGTTCTCGCCCGGCAGGTCCAGGCCATTGACCGTGACCTTGACCTTGCCCTGGCCGAAGCCACCCAGCGCGCGCACCGGAATCTGCAAGGTGGTGCGCTGGCCCTCGGTCAGTTGCACGCTGTGCGATGGCTCGCCCAGCAGGGTCAGTTGACCTTCGGCGGTCAGTTGCACATCCAGCTTCTGTGCCTTGCCCGACAGGTTGGACAGGTCCAGTGCCAGGCGCGTCTGGTCGCCGCCGGCGAGGAAGCGCGGGGCCGACAGTTCGGCAATCAAAGGCGCGGCGATCACGGTCTTGGCTTCGGCCATGCCGTAGCGGTCGTCACTCCAGGCCTGGGCCATCAGACGCAGTTCGCCGTTGAAGTCAGGGATATTGACGCTGACTTCGCCCTCGCCTTTGTCGTTCAAGGTCACCGGCGCACTTTGCAAAGCGACGATGGTGACGCTGGTGTCCGGGCGCTTGCCGCCCTTGGCCAGGGCCGCGTCACCACCAAAGGCCAGGCTGGCCAGGCGGCCCTGGCCGGCTTCGATCAACTGCCCATAGATATCGAACTGGTCCACACCGTAGGCCTTGCGGCCAAACAGGCTGGAGTAGGGATCCGGGGTTGGGTATTCGGTGATGTTAAGGATGCCCACGTCCACCGCTGCCACCAGCACATGCACCTGTTTGGGCACGCTGCCATCGGCATTTTTTGCCGCGACCTTGACCGTCAGCGGTTGTTTGGGGCGCATTTTTTCCGGCGCGGTCAGGGTCAGGCCCAGTTTGCGCTGGGTACGATCCAACGGCAGATGCAGCAAGCCCACGGCGCGTTTAGGCGTGATGTTGGCCTTGCGCTCACCCGGGCGAATCACCAGCGCACTCACATACAGGTCATGGCGCGACCATTTCGGGTCGAGCTTCACCGCAAAGCTCTTGCCTTCGGCCGGCACGTCGATCTCTTGCCACCACAGCGGGCCTTCGCTGGACTCCACCAACAGGTAGCCTTTACCAGCCGCCGGCGGGGTGACGGTGACGTTGGCTGTATCGCCATCGCCATACGCCGGTTTGTCCAGCGCCAGCTTGACCTGATCGGGGCGCACGGCGCCGCCTTCGGTGTTGTCCTGGGCCTGGTAACCGGCCCAGAAGCGCTTGCTGCTGATCAGGCCGGTCTGCGGGTCTTCGACTTCGACGCGGTACGGGCCCCACTCCACCTGGAAGCTGACCTTGGCCGTGTCGCCAGCCTTGATGTTGACGGTCTGCTCATCGAGGTTGAGGAATTTCTCGTTGTAGTGATAGCTCCAGCCATCGTTGTCCGAGTAGTTCCAGTAGTAGTCGCGGCGCTCGCGAACCAGGCGGACCTTGAGGTTGTCGACCGCGAGTTTCTGGCCCTGCTGGTTGGCCAGCAGCACTTCAAACTCAGCTGGGCCGTCGCCATTGGTTTCCTTGCCATCGAACAGGCCACGCAGGCCGGGCAGTTGCTCGGCCGGCCAGACCGGCTGCACCAGGCGCCGGGTGATCGGGCGCCCGCCGGACTCTTGCAGGCTGGCCTGGACGATCAGTTGCAGCGGCGACTTGGCTTCGCTCCACTTGCTTTCCAGGGTGAGTTTTTCCTCGCCCTTGGCGTCGAGCACGCTTTCATCCAGTTCAAAATCCTGGCTCAGTTCTTCTTCAGTCACCGAGCCAAACTCATAACCGGGCAGCGACTTGACCGCCTCGCGCAACGGCCGCACATACACTTGCCCGCTCAGGCGATTGCCCGCCGCAGGGGCGCCGTAGAGGTAGCGGCCATTGACCTGGATAACCGCATTGTCCGCAGGACTAAGCGGTGTATCGCTGCCCTTGAGCTCCAGGGCCAGGCGCTCGGGCAGGAAATCTTCGACGAGGAACTCGTACAGTTGCGGCTTGCCGTCACCCAGGTCGAACACCAGTTGCCAGCGCCCGGTCGGCGCTTCGCCGGCCAGTTGCAGTTGGTATTGATAGAGGCCGGAAGCATCGGCATCCCACACGAATTTGCGGCTGACCTGCTCATCCGGGCGGCGTACTTCAACACTCACCGGTTGCGGCTTGACGGCATTCCCGTCCTTGTCGCGCAGCAGCGCATTGAGCAGCACGGTTTCGCCAGGGCGGTACAGGTCGCGCGGGCCGAACACAAAGAATTGCAGGGGGTGCGCGGGCTGGCCGCCGATATCGAACTCGGCCAGGTCCAGCGCTGCGCTGTCGAGGCGCAACAGGCTGGTCTGCTCGCCCTGTTTGGCGAGCAATACCTGGGCCTTTTTCGGCAGCGGCAGTTCAGCGTGGCCGCCCTTCTCGGTCTTGCCCTGGCCCAACACGCGGCCTTCGGCATCGAGGATTTCCAGCTCGACGCCATCCAGCGCCTTGCCGCCCTCCAGCGCCTGGGTGAACACATCCAGGCGGTTGGCGTAACGGTGTACCGACAGGCCGATATCACTGAGGGTGAACAACGTGGCCGGTTGCGAATAGTTGTAGGTGCCCGAAGCACGCATCACCGCCAGGTACACGCCCGGCTGTTGCAGTTGCTTGAGACCGGCGATGGGCAACAACAGGGTTTCGCGGGTATTGCGCGCAGGATTGAGGTCGAAGCGGCCGCCGTAGACCAGGTCGGCCATGGGCAACAGTTCACGGGATTCGTAACTTTGCAGGCTGGTATTGCGGCCCCACTGGGCGAGGAACGCCGGCAGCGACTCGGGTTTGATGCGGAAGAATTCGACGTCGATCTTGTCGACATTCAACGCGATCACCGGCAGGCCTTCGGCCAGGCGGGTTGGCAACAGGGTGCCACGGCTGGCGAAGCCGACGGTGGCTTGCAGGTCGCGGGTTTCCAGGCGTGCCGTGTATTCAGCGGCGAGCTTGGCGTCGTTGACCCCACGCAGCCCGGCGTCCACGGTCAGCACCAGCTTGCGCTGGGGCTCCAGGTGACGCAGGCGCAATTCCATCAGGTTGTCGGAAAGCTCCCAGGCACCGTCGACCTTGCCGGACTTGCTGTCCACCAGGTGCAGTTTGTCGGCGAACTTCTGCTCGGGATCCAGCGGGATTGAAAAACTCACCGACAAGGTGCTGGCGCCGTCCAGTTGCACCTCAGACACGTCCACCACGCTTAACTCACGGCCGGCATAACGCTGCTTGAGCGTCGCCACATCCACCGCGGCCTTGGCCGGCTTTGGCGCCGTCACCGCCGCCGCCGCAGGGGCAGTGGGTGCAGCCGGTTTGTCGGAAGAATCGCAGGCGCTCAGCAGGGCCAGCGCACAGGCCAGGAACAATCCTTTGTTAAGCATGGGGCACTCGTTGTCGGGGTGTCTGAGGGGTGAACTATATATCAGTGCCAGTGAAGCGGTTGTGGCAGTGATCACATTGACCGACGGAGGGCGGTTTGGTTCTCAACTACCTCAGAAGCGTAGAAAATCCCCTGTGGGAGCGGGCTTGCTCGCGAATGCGGTGGATCAGCCAATATATAGGTTGACTGACCCACCGCATTCGCGAGCAAGCCCGCTCCCACATTTGGATCTGCGCCGCTGTTGAGGGCCAGTTACAATGCCGCTCCCCCAAAGGAGCCCGAATGTCCACCTTAATCACCGACTGGCGTCACCGTCCCACCCATCGCCGTGTCTGGGCCCTGGCCGCGCCGATGATTCTGTCGAATATCTCGGTGCCGCTGGTGGCCTTGGTGGACAGCATGGTCATCGGCCACCTGCCCCACGCGCACCAGTTGGGCGCGGTGGCCGTGGGGGCCAGTTTGTATACCTTCCTGGCCTGGGCCATGGGGTTTCTGCGCATGGGCACCACCGGGTTCGCCGCCCAGGCGGCCGGGCGCAATGATGGCGCGGCGCTGCGGCAAATCCTGTTGCAAGGCCTGCTGTTGGCGCTGGGGTTGGCCATGGTGCTGGGCACGGTGGGCATTCCCCTGAGCCATCTGGCGCTGGAATGGATGCAGCCTTCGGCCGAGTTGAATCAACTGACCCGCGAGTTTTTCCACACCCGCCTGTTCGGCTTACCTGCGGCGCTGGCCACTTATGCGCTGGTGGGCTGGTTCCTCGGCACGCAAAACGCCCGGGCGCCGCTGGCGATTCTTTTGACCACCAACCTGGTGAACATCGCCCTGAACCTGTGGTTTGTACTGGGCCTGGACTGGGGCGTGGTCGGTTCGGCACGGGCCTCGGTGATTGCCGAATGGACCGGCGCCCTGCTCGGCCTGGCCCTCACGCAAAAAGCCCTGCGCGCCTACCCCGGGCATATTGCCTGGGCGGCGCTCAAGGTCTGGCAAAGTTGGCGCGCGCTGCTGGCGGTCAACCGCGACATTTTCATTCGCAGCCTGGCGCTGCAATCGGTGTTTTTCATGATCACGGTGCAAGGCGCTCGACTGGGCGATGCCACGGTCGCGGCCAATGCCCTGCTGCTCAACGGGCTCTTGCTGACGGCCCATGCGCTGGACGGCCTCGCCCACGCAGTGGAAGCACTCTGCGGCCACGCCATCGGCGCCCATGATCGCCAGGCGTTGCGCCGCTCGCTGGTAGTCGCCTGCGGCTGGTCACTGATCGCCAGCCTCGGCTTTGTGCTGCTGTTCACCTTCGCCGGCCACTTGTTTATCGCCATGCAAACCGATATCCCCAGCGTGCGCGCAACCGCCGATATCTACCTGCCGTACCTGGCGGTACTGCCGTTGATTGCGGTGTGGAGTTATCTGCTGGACGGCCTGTTTATTGGCGCGACCCGCGCGCGGGAGATGCGCAATGGCATGTTGCTGACGGTGCTGATGATGCTGCCAGTTGCCTGGGCGTTGCAGGGGTTGGGTAACCACGGGCTGTGGATAACGTTCCTGCTGTTCATGGCGGTGCGCAGTTTGACGTTGTGCGCGATTGCCTGGCGGCTGAATCGGCAAGGGCTTTGGCTGGGCGCCAACTAGTGTGGGAGTGGGCTTGCCCGCGATGACGGCAGATCAGTCAGCATCTGTATTGACTGATCCACTGCTTTCGCGGGCAAGCCCGCTCCTACACAAGCGGGCTCCCACCGTTTGGATCGCTGCCTGCCGGTCTTAGGAGGACAGGTAGGACGAGCGGGTCAGGCCCAGGCGCAGCGCATCCAGGAACTGGGTGCGCTCGGCCGCCGTGATCTTCGCGCTGGCGCACTTGTCACGGTAGTGGGTCATCAACTCCTCCGGCGACAAGTGCACGTAGCGCAGCATGTCTTCGATGGTGTCGTGGGTCTCGATCCCGGCGCTGTACACCGTGCCATCGTCACGCTGGTAGATGTTCACCGAGTCGGTGTCACCGAACAGGTTGTGCATGTCCCCGAGGATTTCCTGGTAGGCGCCCACCAGGAAGATCCCCAGCAGGTAGTCTTCGCCTTCGTTCAAGCCATGTACCGGCAGGCTGGTCTCGATGCTCTGCTCGTCGACGTATTGCTTGATCTTGCCGTCGGAGTCGCAAGTCAGGTCCTGCAGCACCGCACGGCGCAGCGGCTCTTCGTCGAGGCGGTGCAGCGGCAGGATCGGCAGGACCTGGCCGATGGCCCAGGTGTCCGGCAGGCTCTGGAATACCGAGAAGTTGCAGATGTACTTGTCGGCCAGCTTGTCGTTGAGTTCGTCCAGCACCTGGCGGTGCGAGCGCTGGCGGGCCTTGAGGGAGTTGTGCAGGCGACGGCACACGGCGAAGTAGCACTGTTCGGCCAGGGCTTTTTCCGCGAGGGTCAGCTTGCCGTCGGCGTACTGGGCGGCCACGTCGCTCATGTAGTGAGTGGCGCGCCAGTAGGTTTCGGTGACCATTTCAATGTCGGTCGGGCCCAGCAGGTCGACCAGCCATTGCACGGTTTCCGGCAGGCTTTCCTTGTTCTCGATCACCGGCACGTCGTCGTTGTGTTTCTCGACGTCGGTCACCTGCACCACCAGCATGGCGTGGTGGGCAGTCAGGGAGCGGCCGCTCTCGGAGAAGATGTTCGGGTGCGGCAGGTTCTGCGCATCGCAGAATTCCTTGAGCATGCCCACCACCACGCCGGCGTAGTCGTCCATGTCGTAGTTGATCGAGCTGGCGTTGCGCGAGTGG
>Ga0265296_1001159_pt1 | contig 32004 bp, 19 predicted proteins | sample MunlanPumphouse1_FD_189073 | JGI IMG/M metagenome (GOLD analysis project Ga0265296, IMG submission 189073) | Groundwater microbial communities from a municipal landfill in Southern Ontario, Canada - Pumphouse #1 | ecosystem: Environmental > Aquatic > Deep subsurface > Groundwater | place...
TGAAATATCTACGGCGGTTGGAGTGGGACTGCTGCGCAGCCCAGCGCGGGGCAAGCCCGCTCGCCACAAGAAGTCTGCGGGCTACAAAAGTCCTGTGGTGCTGCTGCCTCCGGCTGCGAAGTCTCCAAAAAATCCTGACCTGCTACCCCCGTCCCTGTGGCGAGCGGGCTTGCCCCGCGCTGGGTGGCGAAGCCGCCCAAAACCCTGCTGGCGCGGTGTGCCTGAAATATCTACGGCGGTTGGAGTGGGGCTGCTGCGCAGCCCAGCGCGGGGCAAGCCCGCTCGCCACAGGAAGTCTGCAGGCCTTGAGAAGTTCGATTGCCACAACAGGCCGGCAGGCCAGGACACGCGCGGATTGTCCGCTCAGTGCTAAGTAAACTGGATTAAAGCCTGGCGGGTCAGGCGGCGGGCAAGTTCGTTGTAGTCATTTTGGATGCGCTCGTAAAAACCCAGCACGGTGCTGTCTGGCAATGGTTGTTCGGTAAGTACCACGCTGTGTGGGATAACCAGTTCGTCGGCCAGGGCCACCAGTTGCTCGCGCACGTGTGTCTTGGCCTCGGCCGTCAGTTGGCCTGCGGACCATTGTTGGTGCAGTTCCAGCAGGTCCTGCAGTTGGCTGCCGGCCTTTTCCCGCAGTTCGTCCTGGGTGTTGAAGGCTTGGAGATGGGCGTCGTGCAGGTAGTCGTTCCAGAACGGTTGCTCCAGTACCCCGTTGACCAGCCCGTCACCTTGCTGCAACTGGCGAATCGCACGTGCGGCTTTGTCGAGATGGGCCTGGGTCACCCTGGCGGTGTTGCGGTAGACCATGTGTTCGGACACCCACGGCAGGTTCAGGCGTGTCTTGAGTCCGGTCTGGTAGGCGAGGTAGACCTGCACGTCATCCACCTGGCCTTCACCGCTGCCAAAGGTTTGCCCCAGGCCGCCTTCGCTGACCGGGGTGACGCGGTGCAGGACTTCTTCGCGCGCCAGTCGGTTGACCTGGTCCAGGCGCCAGGATTGCCTGGCCAGGTTCACCAGGCGGCTCTCGCGTTGGAGCAGTGCCTGCGGGGAGTTATCCTTGAGAATGTGTTCGAGCATAGTCTCGACTCCCATGCGATTGAATACATGCGCGCCGGCATCCGCGCAATTGACCGGTGTCGCGGCCAGGCTGAACATCCGCTCGCGAAACTGCGGGTTCTCATCCATCGCAAACAGCAACTGCCAGACCCGTATGGCCAGGTCTTCCCGGCCTTCGCGAAACAATTGCGCATCTATTTCGGTCTGGAATTCCACCGGTGGGCGCAACAGCTTGAGGAGGTCGAAAACTCCCTGGGAGCCATGCTCTTTTTCAACGTCGTCCCAGACCTTGATGGCCACGTCGCGCTCGTTGCCGTCCAGGCCGGATAGCCAATACTGCCGCTCGCTCGCACTGCTGCGTGGCGCCGTGCGATAGGGGTCGAAACCAAACGCCCGGCGGTAGCTGACAAAACGGTTTTCATCCTCGGGTTCGAGCTTGCCACGGTCCAGCCAACTGCCGGCGACGATGCGCGCACCCACCGAGTCTTCGGCGAATTGCGGCACGCTGCTGACCTCAGTGTGGGTCAGGTCCAGTTCGGGGATCGCCAGTCGGGGGCTGTCCAGGCCGACTGGCCATTGGGTGATACCGGTTCGGCGCAGGGCCAGTCGACGCAGTTCAGGCATCAGGCTGATGTCCGGTGGCACTTTCAGCTGGTTGTGCCCCTCCAGGTTCAAGGAGCGCAACTGCCACAGCCGTTTGAGCACCTCGTAGTCATAGCGCACCCACCTGATGGGGTTATGGCCCAGGTTCAGCGCGCTCAGGTGCTTCAGGTCGGTCAGTTGAGGGGGCAGGCCGGTCAGTTCGTTGTGGGACAGGTCCACGACACGCGCGCTGGGGAAGTTGTGCAGAAAGCCCATTTCCTGATCCTGCAGGCGCGTACCACTCAGGTTCAGGCGGGTGACATGGCTGAAGTCGGCCCGCAATGGTTCCATGTGGTGTATGTAGTGCCCCAGTACCAGCTCACTCAAGTCCAGCAGGGTGCCGCGCGCGCGGGGTTGCGTTGGCAACATGCTCTGGTAGGCGCCATCCTCCCAGCAGGTGCGCAACTCCTTGAGGATCATCTTGCGCATCAACAGTTCGTTTTCCGCGAGCACGCTGCCTGCCGGGCCGAGGGTTCGGCGTTTGCGAATGTAGTGCAGGTCTTCGAGCAGCAGCAGGTGGTCGGCTTGCAGCTTGACCAGCAATTGCTTACCCGCTGGGGTTTGGAGAAAGGGCGCGACCTGCGCGATCTCTTCTTCGTTGAGCGAGGGGCACAGTGTGCTCAGGGTTTCTCTGAACGTCGGCGTTTGCACCGGCCGGCGGCGAAACAAGCGGCGGAAGGCTTCGAAGCCGGGCTTTTGCAGCAGGCGTTGAGTGACGCCCTCGTCGGCCCGGCGTCGGCTAGGTGCTTCCAGTACCGTACGGCGTGCGGCCAGGGGTTCAAGTTGCTCCTTGAGCCAGGCCCTGAATAGCTCGCCCTGGCCTGGCCGGTAGCCGAGCGCGTCAGCGGGGAGCACACGCAACAGGGCTTCGTAGAAACTGTACTGCGCCACGTCCGGTGCACCGTGGATCTGGTAGCGTCCCTGGCTTTGGTACAACAGGATTTTCTGCGTGCCGGCGTCAGTCGGGCCAACCTGACAACGCAAGGGGCCATCGGCCGATTGCCTATGGATGGCGATGTTCAGGTCGCCCAGCGAGTCGCTGTTCAAGCGCACGATATTCAAGGCCATGCGCTCGGTATCCGGCGTCAGTAAGGCGTCGTCGTACAGGCCTTCGCTGGCGTGGCTGGCGCGTACTTCGTTGGCCAGTTCCCGGGCGAGGTTTTTCAGGCGCAGGGGGATGCGCTGCTCGCTGCTCATCACCTCCAGCTCCCCGGGCGAGGTGCGCAGCAGCAACAGGCTCACCAGATCGCTGGGCAGGTGCGGGAATTGCTGTTGAATCAGTTGGCCGTGGGGCGTGTCGAGCACTTCGCGGGTGCTATAGAGGTGGTTGAAAATCGTGGTCTTCTGCGGCACCAGGCGCTCGGCCAGTTGCCCGCGCAAGGCCTCGACCTGCCCGGATCGCGTGGCGGGCACCGGCGAGGGCAGTAGCGCCTTGAGTTCTGCCTCGCTGAGAAATGCCACGACGTGCTCGGGCAACTTGCTGGCCCGGACATCGTGATGGCTGATTTTCAGGGTGTTGGCGTGTGTGGCGTCGGTGGCTCCGTAGCGCATGGCATAGCCGCTCAAATCGTTATTGATAAACACATCGATGGCTTTGTCAGAGGGCCAGCCGGCCAGCTCGCTGATGGTTTGCACTGACCAATTGGTCGGCAGATCAGGCATGGCACCGGTGCGCATCTGCTGCGGTGCCTGTTCGACTTGCCGGTGCAGGCGGCGGCGCTTGAGGCTGTCGGCCAGGAGGGGCGGCGGCGGTTCGCGGTGGGCGTACATCATGCGCAAGGCGCCGTCGTGGGTGCCGCTGGTTTCACAGGCCTGCTCCAGCTCTGTGGGCGTGAGGCCCTGCGCCAAGGGGCCCAGGCGAGTGCGCAAGGTCTCACGGTCCCAGGTATGCGGGTCTTCTGCCTCATGCAGCCAGGCGCCATGGTCGTTGTGGTCGAGTTTCGGTGCATAGGCGTGCGGCCGGCTCGGGTGCTTGATCCGATATGTGTCGGCGATGGGGTCGTGTTCGACCACATAGTGCCGGCCCTCCAGGCGCAGGATGGCGGTGTCGCCATGGGCGTGCAGGCCCAGGGCATCGGGCTGTGCGTCACTGTGCAGTTGCAGGTCGTTGCGTGCGTAAGGCGTCAGGTCCGGGTTCCACAGGCGGGGTTGCCCGTCGACGTTGATCGGGTGCAAACCGTCGACAAACGACGAGCGCTTGAAGGCACTGCCAAGGCCTGCGCCGGCGGCGAAGGTGGCCAGTTGCACGACATCGGTGGCCACGCTGACAAGGTGGTCGGCCGCTTCGCGAAATTGCCCTTCAGCCAGGTCTACCAGGCCTTCGATGGCATCGCTGCTCAGTTGATAGGCGGTATAGGCCAGCATCAACTCACCGAGGAACGGCACGAAGGGTGTGATGACCAGCAGGGCGATGTTGAAAATATCCGCGACGATTTTTGTCAGGTTGTCCCACCAGGCCCAGCGCTGGTGACTGTCGGCGTCGGTGGTGGCGACGGCAATCGTGCGCCCGTCATTGAGAATCTTGTTCAGGGCTTGCTGATAGAGGTGCTCCCACAGATCACCGTCGATACGCACCGCCGAAAACTGCAGGCGGGGATCGTCCAGCGGCGTTTCGCGCCATTGCGGGCGCGGGTCCAGGGGCGATGCTTCATGCCACTGCACCCGGCACAAACGCTGATCCAGCCCGGCAAAGAAATGCCCGCGCAGCCCATGGTCGACAAACTGGCTGAAGAACTGCTGGTAAGTCTGCTGCCCTCGTGAGGGGATCGGCGCGTTGGCTTGCAGTTTGCGCGTCAGGTCGCGCATGAAGGCCAGGCTGGAGTCGTATTCCTTGACCGGGCTTTCGGGGTCATGGGGGATATAGGCGATCAGTTTTGACACGCTGGATACCCGGTCCAGGTCTGCGGCAATCAGCAGGATCCCGGTCAGTGGCGCATCCAGAATGTGCAATTGGTAGAACTGCAACACCCCGCGCTCACTGCGCAATGCGCGCATCAATACCCCGTAGGCCGCCCGCCCCAGGTCTGGAACCTGTTGGTCATTGGTTTTCAGCGCCGCCAGTTGCGCGGCGGCTTTGAGGGCGGCTTTTTGGCTGGCGATGATGCTGTGCTTGAGTGCGGCGCGGGCGGCGGGATCGCTGGGCAGCAGGTGGTCTTGCAAATGCTGCTGATAGCGGGCGCCAAGGTCCAGTTCTCGGCACAGCGCCTTGAACTGCTGGATGGACATTTTGGGGTGCAGGGGTTTGAGGGTGAAGTGGCCCCGGTAGTCGGGTTGAGAAATGTAGCAGGAGTCGTCTTCAAAGGTTTCGCTCGCGGCAAAGTTATGCAGCGCCGCATCCAGCAGTGACACTTTGCGGCTGGTCACGCCAGGGACAATAGTGAGTGCGTACCAGGGCAATTTTTTGGGGATATACAGGTTGAGGAACGTACTTTTGACGTCGACGTTCAGGCGGTATTTGTCGTAGATGGCCTGCTTCAACAACGGCTCGGCAAACGCATACACGTCTTGCACCTCGCGCAGTTGGCGATCCACCGCGTTTTGCGCGCGCCAGCCTTCGGCATTGGTGCGCTGCAGCACTTGGTGTTGGCTGGGCGAGGCGCTGGCGTACCAGGCCGGTCGGGACAGTTCGGCGCTGCCCAATGGGCTGACCCTGGCCAGGGTGGCGGTGGTAAGCCAGTCGGGGATGAGCTGTGTTAGCCATTCATAGTGGGGCCCTTTATAGAGTGTCGTAGGCGATTGGGCAGGAGTGGGCAGTTCGGGCATGCAGTAACGCTCGCTAGATGGTTTTAAGCATTAGCGTATCTGCTGAAGTTCAGAACAAAAGTTCAAAATCCTGGGGATGATTCGCGGTTCAAGTGCGGCAAAAGTTCATTATTCAAATGCATGACTGAGATAACTAACACCCGGTTGCGGAGCCTGCGTGTATTCAACTGAAGTGGATGCCGGGGCCTGGCACAACGTGTGTGCGCCCGGTTGCAGGTAAGGGCTGAGGATCGGTGCCATCCCCTTGAGCACCTGGACCGGTAGCGCAGAGGTGAAGGTGAAGTTTTGCGCTGAACTGCCGGGGACAAAGGCCGTTAGCGTGCCGAAGTGCTGGTCGCCGATATAGAACACGAAAGTCGCAGTACGGTTGATCGACTTGGAACTGAGAATACGGCCGCCGGCGCCCACGGCCTCGATGCGGTTGTCGCCGGTGCCGGTCTTGCCGCCCATGGTCAGGGGCGTGCCATCGGCGAGTTTGAAACTACCCGCCACGCGTTTGGCTGTGCCGGCGTCCACCACTTGCGACAGCGCGGCGCGCAGGGCCGTGGCCACCGCACTGGGCATCACCCGTTTGCCGCGGTCCGGGTCGTTGACCACGCGGGTGTCGTAGGGCGTGGCGGCGGCAAAGTGCAGGCTGTCGATGCGCAGCGGCGGCTCGCGCACGCCATCGTTGAGGATGGTGCCCACCAGCTCCGCCAGCGCTGCCGGACGGTCGCCCGAACTGCCGATGGCGGTGGCCAGGGACGGCACCAGGTGGTCGAAGGGGTAGCCGACCTGCTGCCAGCGCTGGTGAATGTCCAGGAACGCTTCAATCTCCAGCATGGTACGGATCCGACTGTCGCGGGCGCTCTTGTGCCGGCTCTTGAACAGCCAGCTGTAGACTTCCTGGCGCTCATGTTCGCTGGCGGCGACGGCCTGGGAGAACGTCGCGTCGGGGTGGTTGAGCAGGTAGCCCAACAGCCATAGGTCCAGCGGGTGGACCTTGGCGATATAGCCCTGGTCGGGCAGGTCATAGGCCCCGGGGCCGTAGTTGATATAGAGCGTGTCGAGGCGTGCATCAGTGAGTTTTTCGGCGCTTTTGGTCGCCGGCAGGTGGGCCCGGACGAAGCTGTTGAAACTCTGCTGACTGGCCTGCGGCAACAGGTAGCGATGCACGGCGGCCAGGCGCATGGCGGTGGGGTGCATGCTGTCGAGAAAGGTGTCGAGACGGGCCTGGGTGTCTTTGTTGCGGTACTTTTTCCAGAAGCGCAGCAGGAACGTGGTGCCCTCGCGGTCGGCAAAACGAGCCAGGTATTCCTGACGACGCGGGTCGCTGTCGTCCTTGAGCAACTCGGCGCTGTTGTTGGGCCCCTGGTAGGTGCTGTAGCGCACCAGGTCACGCATCAGGCGGATGAACGGCAGGTTGATCGACTCGCGCAGGGCATCGCGCAGGGTCGGGTTGCGGCCGTTGTCTTCATTGCGAAAGTTATGGAAGCGATGCAAGCCGCCCCCAGTAAAAAAAGCTTCGCCGGGGCTGGCCGAGTATTGCCGGTCGAGGGCCGCATCGAGCATGTTCGCCAGGCTGTGGTCGTTGTGCTGTATCAGGTAATCCACGGCCCAGCGAGTCAGGCGATCCTGGTCGTTGACCTCGACTTTTTTCAGCGCGGCGGGTGGTTGGCCGGCATAGCGCTCATGCAATTCGCTGATCATCTGCAGGTAGGTGGTCAGCACCCGCAGCTTGGCGGTAGAGCCCAGTTCCAGCTTGCTGCCCTCGTTGATATCGAAGGGTTGGTCGGTGCTGTCGGTCTGCACCCGCACCCGCGCGCCGTCGGCGGTCATCTCGTAGAGGTTGAAGCTATAGCGCACCTGGGCGGTGCTGGTGGGCGTCAACAGGCGTGGGCCGAGCAGCCCCAATTGCGCGGCAAACGCCGGGTCTGCCAGGCGCTTGAGGTAGTCGGTGGCCTGGGTTTGCAGCTCGCTTTGCAGGGTGCTGGTGGCGGCCAGGTCCAGCCTATCCAGATCGTACAGCGGACGGTTGAGCAGGGCGGCCAGGCGGCTGCGCACCACGCTGATACCTTTGTTGGTTTCGATGGGTTGGATTGTCGGCTGTTGCTGCCAGTCGCGGTAAGTCACCTTGCTCGCCAGGGCGGCGTTGATCAGTGTCGGTTCGATCTCGCCACTTTGCCCCAGCAGGCGCAGGTGACTGTCGGTAAGGCTGGCCAGCTCATCGCGGCCTTTGGACAGGTAATGGGACGGGCGGCGCTGGGCGATCATCAGCGACAACACCTCGCGCAGGGCCAGGCCTTTTTGTGCCAGGGTTTTTGCATCGTTGCCTGCCAGCAGGGCGTTGGTCTGGTTGAAGTCGGCGCCGTACCAGACCCGCAGGCCTTCGGCGATGCCATGCACTTCACCATGCCCGGGAACGGCGGACAGCGGCACGCTGTTGAGGTAATCGCGCACGATATTTTGCCGCGCGACCAGGGTTTGTGGACCGCCCTGGTAGGTGCGCACGCTGGCGGAAATCATCTGGCGGATCTTTTCGCCGCCGGAGAGGGTCAGCCCATCGGGGGAGTGACGATACTTTTCCAATTGCGTGGCCAGGGTACTGCCACCTGCGGTCTGGCCGGGAAGGTGCAGCAGCTTGGCCAGCTGCGACCACGCGGCCTTGGCAAAACGCGGCCAGTCCACGGCGGGGTTGGCCTGGGGTTGGGCGGGGTCCAGCAGGTCGCGGTTTTCAATAAACAGAAGACTGCTGACGATCACCGGGGGAATGGCGCTGAAGCTTGGATAGAACTGTTGTGGATAGTTGAACTGGTACAGCGGTTGCGCACGGCAGTCGCTGATCGACAAGCCGGCCTGAATCTTTTCGGCATAGGGTACGAACAGGCCATGGCGGGTGTAGTCCAGCAAGTCCTGGGAAAAGTGGGCCTGGCTCTGAATCAGGTAATTGCGCTGCCGCAGGCGCGGCAGGAAATCACCCAGTGCGCTGTAGCCCAGGCGTTTGTCGAAGGGGCCGTCTCCTGGGTACACAATGGCGTCGCTGGGCCCCGGTTGCACGGTGTACACCAGCGTGGCCGCGACACGGCTGAACTCCCGGGCCTGCCATTTGGAACTGCGCACCTCCCGCGAGGCGGCATACGCCAGAGCGACCAGCCCCACCACCAGCAAAAGCCAGAACCAGCGCCATCCGCGCCTGCGTCTACGGGGAATTTGTGGCAATGACTGATCGTCCGGACTGTCGGTGGGTTGCGCAGCGGTGGTCGAACCGGTTTGCCATAACGCGCCCATAGTCGATTGATCCATTCACGCAGATTGATCGGACTTGCCTGAAGCTTAGACGCTGGTTGGCGGGTAGGCAGAATTTGTATGTGGTCGTGGAGGGCGCCGCCCCAGAACCTTGCGCGGTGTGCCTGGAGAAACTGGGGTGGGTTTGTTGGGGCTGCTGCGCAGCCCAGCGCGGGGCAAGCCCGCTTGCCACAACAAGCCCGCTCGCCACGACGAGCCCGGTTGCCACAACGGGCGCTTTGGCCGCAGTCGGGGGGCTGGCGCGGTAAATGTGGAGAGGGGGCTTGTCCCCCGTTGGGTGGCGAAGCCGCCCCAAAACCTGCTTGCGCGGTGTGCCTGGAGAAACTGGGGTGGGTTTGTTGGGGCCGCTGCGCAGCCCAGCGCGGGGCAAGCCCGCTCGCCACAACGGGCGCTCCGGCACAGAAGGCAGGCTGGCGCGGTAAATGTGGAGAGGGGGCTTGTCCCCCGTTGGGTGGCGAAGCCGCCCCAAAACCTGCTTGCTCGGTGTGCCTGGAGAAAATGGGGTGGGTTTGTTGGGGCTGCTGCGCAGCCCAGCGCGGGGCAAGCCCGCTCGCCACAACAAGCCCGCTTGCCACAGTAAGTGGGCTAAAGCCAGGTGGCGTCCCAGAGGGGGTAGTCACCGATGTGGTCGACCAAGCCGGCACGCAGGGGGTTGGCGACGATGTAGCGGGCAATTCGGCGAATGTCTTCTTCGGCGCGGACTGCGCGGTCATGGTAGCCACTTTGCCAGAAGCGTTCCCTGATGCCCCGTGCGCGGTTGATGGTCAATGTGCTGCGGGACTTGGTCCTGCCGATGACCTGGGACAAGGGAGCGTCGCCTAGCTCAAATAACCAATGCAGGTGATCCGGCATGATGACCCATGCCAGCGAGTTGACCAGGCCCAGGTCATGGGTGTGCTTGAGTTCTGCAACCAATAACCTACCCAGGCGCAAGTTGCTGAATAGTGGATAGCGTTGGTGGACCACGGTGGTGATGAGATAGGCCCGCCCTGGCTCGCAATAGCGGCCCAGGCGTAACAAATGGGAGTTGGGTTTCTGGGGCAATCCTTTGCTCCTTGAGGTGGAAGGTTTATTGACCCTAGTACTTGGTGTTGGAACGAGATCCTGAAATCGGTGTGCGGATGTATCTGTGATGGGGGGATGCCCTATGGCCGGAGCGCTGTAGGGGGCGCGGGCGACGCCAGAACCTTATTGCTCGGTGTGTCTGGGGTAACCGAGGTGCTGGTGTTGGGGCTGCTGCGCAGCCCAGCGCGGGGCAAGCCCGCTCGCCACAACGGGCGCTCCGGCACAGAAGGCAGGCTGGCGCGGTAAATGTGGAGAGGGGGCTTGTCCCCCGTTGGGTGGCGAAGCCGCCCCAAAATCTGCTTGCTCAATGCCCCTGGAGTCACTGGGCGGATAGCCCGTTCGCCATGATGGGTGCTGGCCTGGAATAGCTGGTTTAGAGCCTTTAAGGCAGGTATATCCGCCGAAGGTAGGGGCATGACGGCGCACCCGCCCTGTGCAATACTCGCCGGCGTTTATTGAAGGCGATTCCTACAGGTCTCAGGGAATGCTCCTCTGCCGGGTTGGGGTTTTCCGGGACTTATCGCTGAACTTTGCTGCTTATTGAGTGAAAAGCCCTACTTGCGGCTTTTTATACTGCACCGCCGCCAAGCTGGCCGGTTTAACCGGGCCAGACGGGCTTGTCCAAAAGGCGAGCCTGGTACGACATCCTTATGGCGACCCGCCGTGAGGATGGACACTGGGTGGTTCCTATCCAATAACAAGATGAGGTTGTACCCCTATGCCCGTTGGCAATCACCTGCCCCACGGCGAGACCGCTTCCGGCGGCCCGCTCAAACGTGAACTGGGCGAACGGCATATTCGCCTGATGGCGCTTGGCGCCTGTATCGGTGTCGGTCTGTTCCTGGGTTCGGCCAAGGCCATCGAAATGGCCGGCCCGGCAATCATGCTGTCGTACATCATCGGCGGCCTGGCGATCCTGGTGATCATGCGTGCCCTCGGCGAAATGGCGGTGCATAACCCCGTCGCCGGTTCGTTCAGCCGTTATGCCCAGGATTACCTCGGCCCGTTGGCGGGCTTTCTCACTGGCTGGAACTATTGGTTCCTGTGGCTGGTGACCTGTGTGGCCGAAATCACCGCCGTCGCCGTGTACATGGGCGTCTGGTTCCCCGATACGCCCCGCTGGATCTGGGCCCTGGCGGCCCTGGTGAGCATGGGCACGATCAACCTGATCGCCGTGAAGGCGTTCGGTGAGTTCGAGTTCTGGTTCGCCCTGATCAAGATCGTCACCATCATTGCCATGGTCATCGGCGGCGTCGGTATCATCGCCTTTGGCTTCGGCAACGACGGTGTGGCGCTGGGCATTTCCAACCTGTGGGCCCACGGCGGCTTCCTGCCCAATGGTGTGCAGGGCGTGTTGATGTCGTTGCAGATGGTGATGTTCGCCTACCTCGGCGTGGAGATGATCGGCCTGACCGCCGGCGAAGCGAAGAACCCGCAGAAGACTATCCCGAACGCCATCGGCTCGGTGTTCTGGCGGATTCTGCTGTTCTACGTCGGTGCGTTGTTCGTGATTCTGTCGATCTACCCGTGGAACGAAATCGGTACCCAGGGCAGCCCGTTTGTCATGACCTTTGAGCGTCTGGGCATCAAGACGGCGGCCGGTATCATCAACTTCGTGGTGATTACCGCGGCGCTGTCGTCCTGCAACGGTGGGATCTTCAGCACCGGGCGCATGCTCTACAGCCTGGCGCAGAACGGCCAGGCCCCAGCGACATTCGGCACCACCTCCAGCAATGGCGTACCGCGTCGTGCGCTGCTGCTGTCGATCTTCGCCTTGCTGCTGGGCGTACTGCTCAACTACCTGGTGCCTGAAAAAGTGTTCGTGTGGGTGACGTCCATCGCCACCTTCGGCGCAATCTGGACCTGGGTGATGATCCTCCTGGCGCAGCTCAAGTTCCGTAAGAGCCTGAGCCCCGCCGAGAACAAGGCGTTGAAGTACCGCATGTGGTTGTACCCGGTCAGTTCGTACCTGGCGCTGGCCTTCCTGGTGTTGGTGGTGGGCCTGATGGCGTACTTCCCCGATACCCGCATTGCGTTGTATGTCGGCCCGGCCTTCCTGGTGTTGCTGACCGTGTTGTTCTACACGTTCAAACTGCAACCGACCCAGGTCAGCCAGGGCTCGCCTCGCTCGGTTTGATGCAACATGCCCCGGCCCTACGCGCCGGGGCATGTCTTACGTGCGTTGCAATGCCGCCTGGGTAGCGACCGTCAGTTGTCGCACCAGGCGGTTCTGCTCTGCCTGCTCCAGGTCGACCAGTGACTGACGGCGCTCCAGGTACTCGTCCGAGTACTTGTCCTGTACTTCCTGCTCCAGCAGGCCGACTTTGTAGCGGATGGTGTCCTTGACGGAAGCAAAAGGCTCCGGGTGGCTCCTGGCCAGGTATTCGATCCAGAATCCTTCCATCAGCAACCATTCCTGCATGGCAGGGCTCTGGCCGAGCCTGCGCAGTTTTTCCCGTGCGCCACTGATGACTTCATTCGTCACGTAGTCTTCGACGGTGTACAGCAGTTCCAGTGGATAGAAAGGCAGTTTGAACTCCTTGGCCAATTCGGCACGCATGAAAATGGTGACCTCGGCCGGGTCGACTTCCAGGCCGGCCACTTCCCGATCGTGAATAAACTTGTCGCTGATATGGTCCAGTTGGTTGAGGTAGAACCGCCCGGCGGACAAGTCCATCAGTGCGCGGTCACTGGCATAGCTGCGGCTTTGCAACTTGGCCAGGTGGATCTGGTGTTGAAGCTCCATGTTGGTAAAGGCCAACAACACACTGTCGCCACAGTCACCTGAACCATAGGTGTTGAGGTACACGTTGTTGCGCAATTCGGTGGACTCCCCCATGGCCTGCAGCAAGGTCCACACCCTTTGGGTCAGCGCGTTGCGCGACGCGCCCGCTGCGATGTACGCATAGGTTTGAGTCAGGTCCGTGAGCACCCGGAAGGCATCGTCGGGGCTGGCGCCTTCATGGGCCTTGAGTTGCTCCCATAACGCCCTGCGGGCCGGAACATCGGCAGCGGGTACACCGCTCAACCATTGAGACACGCCGTCCGTCGCTGGCGGTTGATGCCTGGGGCCAAGCACACCGCCCAGCCGCACGCCCGTGTTGCGTCGGTACTCTTCGATACGCTCCAGGGTGGCCGGCGAGAGGGGGTTGTCGTGCAGCAGGATATTGCGGCGGGGCAAGCCGATGCGTTCCTGGGTGAATACCGCTTCAGGGATCTCGCTGATGGCGTTCTCCTGCAGGTGCAGTTCCTCCAGGCGGGCGAGCGTCTCCGCTCCGATGGGCCATTGGGTCAACCCGGTATTCACCAACTGCAGACGGTGCAGCTGGCTCATGGCGCTCACATCCGGGGTCACGCCAAGATGGGGGTTGTTGTCCATATTCAACTCGCGCAGGTTGACCATGGAGGCCAGGCGCTGGGCCGAAGCCTCGGTGAGTCGGATGTCGTTGCCACTGAGGCTCAAGTGTGTGAGCTGAGTCATGTCAGTGATGGCGCTGGGTAACTCGGTCAACATGCAATCCAGATGCAGCCCTCGCAACCCGGCGAACTTGCTGAGGAAGTCACTGGCCGTTTGAGGAAAGTGATTACCCGCGATTTTCAGGAAGTCGATGTGCGCAAACCCCTGGGTGCCGCTGATGAAATCGGCGGGGGGCAGGTTGCCGTCGTCCAATTGCAGCTCGACGAATTGGGCGTCCAATATCCCCGCCAGATAGAGCGAACGACTTTCCCGGCGCCACGCTGAACACAACTGCTGGGCAATGTAGCGGCGGTTGCCCAGGCTCATACCCAGTGGGTCGCGCAGGTGTTCGTCCTCGCTCGCGGGTGTATCGGCCCAGCGTGACAGTGCCGTTTCCATCGCTTGGTATTCGGTACGCCGCCGTTCGATTTCAATCAGCGCCGCCGGCTCGCTCAGGTTCAGCGATTGGATCAGTTGCCGGGCTTGATCGCTGTCCATCCGGGGGTAAAGTTCCTGGACCTTGGTGACCAGGTCGGGCGATCGATTACCGCTGAACGGCCAGAACCGGCTCCAGAACGGGTACACCAGGAGTGTGCGCTCACCCCCCATCGGCGGCACCATCCAGGGTTGCAGGTGTTTGAGGTCCAGCAGGCTTTTGATCGCTACCCGTTGGTTGAGCGCCAGGGTGAGAATCTGTTGGCGCAGCGCGGCAATGCCCGCGTCGTCGGTCACCTCCAACGCGACTTTTTCACTCTCGGACAACGTCGACACAATCACCTCCAGCAAGCGGTTCGACGGTTGCCCCACAGGCTTGCCCGCTGCGTCGTAAGCCTGATAACCACCTTGGGTCCGGGCGATCTGTCGATGTTGGCTGGCGGTGCGCGGACCTGCGCTTTGCAGCAGGTGCCCCTGCAGGTTTGCCTGGTGGATGTCGATGCGCAGTTCCGCCGGCCAGGTGGGCAGATCCTTGAGCAAATGTGCGGTGATCCGGTCGCTGTCGGCGTTGCTGCACGCTTCGCTGTACAGACCTTCATAGGCCCGGTTCAGGCGCACCTCATCGGCCGACAGGCGCGCCTGCTCGGCAAGGCGCAGACCGGGGGCTTTCTTTTGTTGCAGTTGCTTGAGTTCCCGGGGGGTGGCTTGTCCGAGGATCGCCTGGACACTACTGGTGGGCAAGTGTGGATGGTGGGCTTTGAATTGCCGGACCGATTCAGGCCCATCGTTTTCGCTACGTTGGTAGATCGAGTCGAGTAACTGCGATTTTTCCTTTTCGGTGAACTCGACGATCTGTTTCACCAGCTTGAACAAGCGGTCATTGCTGGATTCTGGCAGTTCACCGAGCAAGGCCTGGGTCAACTCATCGTTGGCGATGACGTTGTCCAGCAACCTGGCGTTTTCATAGTCACTCTTTTTGACCAGCAATGCCTTGTCGTTTGGCGGGTTGCGATCTGGGTATTGCTGGATGACCCGGTTGTCGCTGTCGATTACACGAATGGCGTGACTGTCGGGCCAGCTTGGCAGGCTGGAGAGCACCAGCAGTTGCAAGTCCGGGCGGGCGATACGCGAGGTAGGGGTGTTGCCCAGTGCTTCGATGAACTGCAGGATTTCCTGTTCGATCTTCAGGCGCTTGCAGGTATCGGCCAGCAATGGGGGAGCGGTAAGCCCTGCATGGTGGATGTGGCGCAGGAGCCTGGGCGGGGTGTCGGTGAGGGCCAGGATATTGACCGATTCGGCCTGGGTGAAGGCGTACGGGTGATTGCCCAGGCGGTAGAGCAACTCGTGGTCGCTCCAGATCATCGGGTTCTCGCTAGCCAGGCGCCAGGCACCTTGGCCGTTGTGAGACAGCACGGGGGTTTCGACCCCGATTTTCTCGGGGTGGACCAGGCGCCATTTGTACAGGCTCTTGTCAAAACTGACCCGGTACAGCGAGCCGTAGAGCGGCAGGAAGTGTTGAGCATCCCATTGAAAAATACCCTGGGCGTTCGGCGCCAGGTCGGTGGGCAGCTTCAGGGTCTGTTCGTATTGCATCAGCGAACCGTTGGCCAGGCTGACATACCCCGCCGGGCTGCGTTGGCTGCTCATGTAATTGCCCAGTTTGGTGCGCAGGCCCAGGGTGTCGGTGGCGCTGGTCATGCCCAGCAACAGACGTTCGTGGGGCTGCAACACCGAACCGATGGCCAGGTAGAAACTGTCTACGGTGGCGGGCACTGGAATCGTACCGCCGTTAAGCATGTCGTATGCCTCATAGACCCCGTTGCCGTAATGGCGCAACTCCACGGTGGGATCCTGTGGCCCGCTTGAAACGTAAGGTTTGGCGGTATCGCCGGTGACCACTTCGGTGATGACGAACGGGCGCTTGAGGGTGTTGCGCACCAGCGCCGAGGCGAATTCCCTGGCCCATTGGTCAATATCGTTACTGTAGGCGCGGGGGTGGTACAAGCCGTCGATGGCCGCATCGATGCGCAGCGCGGTACGGTGGTTGTCCAACCGCTCATGAAAGGCTGCCGGCAGCGAACCATGCTGCAAGTAAGCCTGTTGCTGGCGTGGCGTCAGAGGGTGCTCCTGCAACAGGCGTTCCAGATTGGCCGGTGACAAGGGGCGGTTGAGGTCACGCAGCTTTTTCAGTAAGGGGGTGACGGTCACCAAAGGCGGCGGAGCTTGAAAGGGAAGAAAACGGCGTACATTCGCCGGGGCAAGCAGCTCGCTTTTTTCGTAACCGGCGTAATTCACCAGCGCGCTGAACACATTCAGCCGCTCGTCGCGGACCAGGGTCGTGACCTGCTGGCGCAGCCGCGTGATGCGTTGCGCGGTAGTCTGAGCGGCGTGGCCTTCGATGCCCAGGCGCGAGGTGCCAGGTTGCAGCACGATGATCAGGCTCAACAGCGGCTCGTTGGTATTGGATGGCGGGTGCGCAGCGCCCAGGGCGCTATAGCGGCCATCATCGCCGCGGACAATGTTGATGGTGTGTGCGTCGAGGGGCACGACCTCGGTTTTGCTGAAGCTCTCGATCACTGTGTGCTGGGGGTCGCGGATGCTCAAGGTGGCGTTGGCGGGCCACTGCGGCAGTTGTGTCAGCAGGCAAAACACCGCGCTGTCGCCGTAGGGGGGGAGGTAGCCGGGCTCGTTGAAACGGTTGATCAGCAGTTGGATCAATTGATCAGCCTGCACGCGCCGTACCCCTTCGGTCAGGTTCAACGGCGCCGGCTCCGAGCGCCAGACCTTGTCCAGCGCAGTACGGGTGGTGGCGGTGCTGCGCAGCATGGTTTGCAGATCTGTCGCCGGTGCCACGGAGGCGCCGTTGGGCAGCATGCGTTGCAGCAACTCGATGTCCGAGAGCGCGTGGGCGTTGTGCAGGTCGACCTCCCACGCCTGTTTTGCTGGATTAAAAAAAATCGGCGGTGCGTAGCCCTCGTTGCGTTGGTGCTTGAGCACGTAGCGCATCTGCTGGTCGTCGTGCTTGACCTTGGCCACCAGAAATTGCTCATTCTGGTTCAGCTTGACGTATTGCTCGCCATCGACGTAGTAGATCCCCAGTGCATCGGGCCTGCGGCCGTCGAGCAGCGCCTGGCGGTCATGGGCATAGGGCTGTGCGTCTGGTTTCCACAGGCGCTGGTTGCTGGTTTTGCGCGGGTTGCCGATGTTCTGCATCAGTTTTTGCATACGCCGGCGCTGCAAGCGGCCGGCGGTTGCGGTCAGCCGGCCGCTGACGATCAGGTCGGCCACATCTGTCAGGCTGCTGGCAAACGCTAAGGCTTCGCCTTTCACCGCTTGATCCAGGCCTTGGATCACGCTGTAGGTCAGGCTCCCGAGCATCAGCAGTTGGGTGATGCGCATCATGCCGGTGAGGCCACCGGGCATAGGCATCAGGAGCAAACCAAGAACTTCGCCCGTGATCTCCTGCGCCGCATTCTTGAGGGCTTCCCAGTCGGCCTCGGCGCGATCAACGGCAAGTGTATCCAGGTCAGTCTTGCAGCGTTGGATCTGTCGGTAAGTCAGGGCCTGCACCAGGCTTACTGGTGGCCCTGACTTGGGGTCGGCGGTGAAGCGGATGTCGTCAAGGGTTCTGCGCGGGAAGGCTTTGTGAAACCCGTCATACAGGGCCCCCTCCAGCCAACCCAGGTTTTGCGGACGCGTCTTATGGCTCAACAGTTTGTTGAAGACGGACATGCCTACCAGGGGTAACTGCCGGGAAAACCAGCCCAGATCATGTTGTTGATGGCTATCGTGCAGTTGCTGGCGGAACGCCTGTTCGGCGGCGCGTGCGTCGGGGTGATAGCGCAGCGCGCCCCCTGGGCGGAATGGAAAGTACGACAACACACCCAGGGCTGCGACACGAATCAGCAGCAGGGGCACTGGAATGATGTTTTCCCAGGGGACGAAGGGAACGGCCACCACCAAGGTTACGCCTGAGGTCAGGCCTAGTGTTTCAATCTCCGGTTGAGCACCGGTGTTCTCAATCGCCGCATTGAGCTTGTCGTACATTTCACGGGTAAGACCGCTTTGAGCCCGGTTGCGCCAGGCGTCCAGCACGTCGAACTGCAGGAGCGTGCGCGCCGAAGTGCCCATCAGGCGACGAAGCAGGCCGTTATCGCCCAAGGTGGCGTGGATCCGGTTTTTCAGCTGGCCACCCAGATCCAGTTCGCGTGCCACGTCGATAAACTCCTGCGCCGAGAGGCTGCGGTCATCGCCAGGGCCAATCACCTTGCTGGCTTGGACCAGGCTGTAGCCAGACTCGGTAATCCTGCCGTAGGTAAAGCCAAAGTTGAGGCAGGCCGCCTCCCATAACGTCATGCTTTTAACGTGGTCGATGTAGTCCCAGTCTTCTGCGTAGGAGCGGCGGCGAAAGCGAGTGCGTTCGTCGCGTTTCGGCTCCCAGGGGAAAGGCTTTTCGATTTTTTCCCGGTAGGTGGTATCGAAGCGGAAGGCTTCGGGATCGCGCCCGCCAATCCGGCTGCGCAGTTGGGCCAGGCCTTCGGTCTTGAAGGCCTGGACCAGGCGGTCCTTTTCGGTTTCGACTGCAGACAGGGCCGTCAGGGACTCGCGCTGCAGTTGCACATAGCGCTTTTGTTCATCGGGCGTGAGGCCGCTCAAGGCTTGCGTGAGGTTTTGCCGGATCTGCTCAATGGCCTCCTGTTGTTCCCAGGAGGTGCTCGATTGCAGGTTGCCGGATAAACCGTGGAGTAACTCAGAGGTCGGCATAAGGGACTGGCCTTTCACAAATTAAGTGGAAGGCCGATGTAATCATCGCCGGTGCGTCACCTGGGGCTAACTATCTACCCGCCACCCACTGGCGTTGTCGCGACGCATCCAGGTGCTTGTTGAACTCCAGCCAGGCCGCCAGCGCCGCCATCAGCATCAGGCCCAGCAGGGCACTGAAAATCTGCATCGGCCAGGCGTCGTTGACCTGGGCGTTGAGCATGTCCGCCAACGGCGCGAGCAACACCCCCAGGCAAAACACTTCCAGTGAATAGCGGCCCATGCGACAGCTTTGCCGGGCCAACCAGTTTTGCGTCCACGCCCGACCCGGCAGCAGCTTGGCGGTGACATAGGCCAGGGCAAGGAAGTGCAACAGGCGCGCCGGCGACAGATCGGTCTTGCTGATGGGGTACAACAGGTCGCTGATGACGGCGGGCATCACCGCATCGTGGATCTCGGGCCAGCGCCAGGACAGGGTGATCACCGCGGCCAGCAGGGTGTAGGTGGCCGCGGCGATAAACACTGGTTGCCGGTGCAGCGGCCGCGTATCGGGTGCGCGCGGTTGGCTGGCATGCACCGCCGCCGCGCCGCCGAGAATAAACAGAAACTGCCAGGTCACCGGGTTGAAATACCAGACGCCGTCGGCAATCGCCGCCAGGTTCCAGCCCAGGCGTGGTGCCAACAGGTACACCGTCATCGACGCAGCCACCACTGCCAACGGCTTGCGCAGCAACAGCGGCAGCACCAGCGGCAGGCCCAGCAACAACACGATGTACAGCGGCAACGGGTCCATCAGGTTGGGCTTGAAGCGCAACAACAACTCATCGGTGAGGGCTTGTTGGGGGTTGGTGATGAAGTGCGTCAGGCCCATTTCCTGGACCAGGTCGCGGGTTTCTACCTTGCTGTTGGCGAAGAACACGATGCCCATCAGCATCGCCAGCAAAAAGATATGCACCACGTACAGCACCCAGGCGCGGCGCAGGATTTTCAGGCTGGCCATCCAATAACCTTCGCCCTGCAGGATTTTGCCGTAGGCCAGCACGCAGGCGTAGCCGGCGAGAAACACAAAGACCTCGGCGGCATCGCTGAAACCGAAGTTGCGTAGGGTGATCTGGCCCAGTGGGTTTTGGGGGACGTGATCCCAGAAAATGAAGATCAACGCCAGGCCCCGAAAAAAATCGATGCGCGGGTCGCGTCCTTTAAGCATGGCTGCGGGCTCTTGAACAATGGGTTGAATAGTGACGCGAATGGTCCTGCCGTGCGTCGGGCGGGCGCAGGTTGGCGGTATTTGTAAGCAATTGCAAAGGTTGGGTATTACTGAATGTCTCATGCGCGCCCGCTAGGCATCGAGGATCACCCGCGTGTCATGACTGCCGGCCAGTATCCCTTGCGCAGGGCCTTGACCTGCGCAGGGTTGTCGTGGCTGGCTGTTTACGCGGCTTCCACCTCATGGGGCTCAAAACTGTCTGCCCGCGCCATCTGCCACATCCGCGAATAGAACTCGCCGTTCACCTCGCCAGTGAGCAATTCACCGGGCTTGAGGAACACGTGCAACTGTGAGAACAACTTGATCTCGGTGGCCGACATGCGCCGCACCAGGTGCTTGGCCGACAGTTGCGACGGATGATCCAGCCCTGCTGCCGCGAGCATTTCGGCCAGGGCCTTGAGGGTGTTGCGGTGGAAGTTGAATACGCGCTGGGCCTTGTCCGGGACCACCAGCGCCCGCTGGCGCAGCGGGTCTTGCGTGGCGACGCCGGTGGGGCATTTGTTGGTGTGGCAGCTTTGCGACTGGATGCAACCAATGGCGAACATAAAGCCCCGGGCCGAGTTGGCCCAGTCGGCACCGATGGCCAGGACGCTGGCGATGTCGAAGGCACTGACGATCTTGCCGCTGGCGCCGAGCTTGATCTTGTCCCGCAGGTTCAGGCCTACCAGGGTGTTGTGCACAAACAGCAGGCCTTCGCGCAGGGGCACGCCGATATGGTCGGTGAACTCCACGGGGGCGGCGCCGGTGCCGCCTTCCTTGCCGTCGACCACGATAAAGTCCGGCAGGATCCCGGTTTCCAGCATGGCCTTGGCAATCCCCATGAATTCCCACGGGTGGCCCAGGCAGAATTTGAAACCCACCGGTTTGCCGCCGGACAGTTCACGTAATTGAGCGATGAACTGCATCAGCTCGATCGGCGTGGAAAACGCGCTGTGGCGTGACGGCGAGATGCAGTCTTCGCCCATCAGGATGCCGCGGGTCTCGGCGATTTCCTTGGTCACCTTGTGCTTGGGCAGGATCCCGCCGTGGCCGGGCTTGGCGCCCTGGCTCATCTTGATTTCGATCATCCGCACTTGCGGGTTTTGCGCCTGCACGGCGAAGCGCTCCGGGTCGAAGCGGCCGTCGCTGGTGCGGCAGCCAAAATAGCCGCTGCCCAGCTCCCAAGTCAGGTCGCCGCCGTGTTCGCGGTGATAGGGGCTGATGCTGCCTTCGCCGGTGTCGTGGGCGAAGTTGCCGAGTTTGGCCCCTTGGTTGAGGGCGCGAATGGCGTTGGCACTGAGGGAGCCAAAGCTCATTGCCGAGATATTGAACACCGACGCCGAATACGGCTGTGTGCATTGCGGGCCGCCGACGATCACGCGGAACGCGCTGGGATCGCTCAACGGCGCCGGGCGCATGGAGTGGCCGATAAACTCGAAACCGGATTGGTACACATCGATCAGGGTGCCGAAGGGTTTGTCAGCGGTTTCGTTTTTGGCCCGCGAATACACCAGCGAGCGCTGGGATCGGGAGAAGGGCAGGGCGTCGCTGTCGGATTCGAGCAGGTATTGGCGGATTTCCGGGCGGATGCCTTCCACCAGGTAGCGGATATTGCCCAGGATCGGGTAGTTGCGGCGCACGGCGTGCGGGCTTTGCAGTAGGTCGAACACGCCGATCAGGCTGAGGACACCGGTGACCAGGGTAAACGGCCACAGCCATTCGTGTTGGATAAAGGGCAGGCTGGCGAGGGTGAAAATGACACACACGGCAAAGAATGCATAACGGCTAAGCAACGACAGGCTCATACGGTTTCCTTGGGGTCGGACTCTTTATGACCTGCAGGAACCGGCTTGCCGGCGACGGCGTTTTCGATAGCAAGCCAGTTCCTACAAGGATCTCCAGGCTATGGATGCCTGTGCTCTCACGGAGTACCAGCTTACGGGCGAGTTCCTTGCCAGGGCAACCGCATAGAACCTGGGCTTCTATCGGTATTGCAATACGTTCTCGTTTGGGTGCATTATTTGTGTTACTGTATAACGTATTAATCTTGCCCAGATGCCCCCGGAGGCCCTATGAAAGCTGGTATCCATCCCGCCTATCGCACCGTACTGTTCCATGACACTGCCGCCGACGTGTTCTTCCTGATCGGCTCCACGGTCGACACGGATCGCACCCACCAACACAGCGATGGCAATACTTATCCTTACATGGCTCTCGACGTGTCCAGCGCTTCCCACCCGATCTACACCGGGCAACAGCGCAAGACCCAGGTCGAAGGGCGGATTGCCGGCTTCAACAAGCGCTTTGCCTCCTTTGGTTCCTCCAGCAAAGCCGCCGAGGCCTGACCGGTTCGAGGCTTCAGGCGCGGTAGTGGTAAATAGCATCATTAGGCCACTACCGGCTAAAAAACTGACTAAACTGCTAGGTAATAGCCAGGAGGCTGTTACCTTGACCGTAGGAAGCGCACACCGACGCGACTAGATCCGAGGTGTCCCGTGGGAGAGTCAGTTACCTTTTCTGAAACCGATCGTCCCGTGGTGCTGTTGATCGACACTCACCCGGACGTGCATGACCGCCTTGCGCAGTTACTGCGCCTGGAACCCTTTGAACTGTGCAGCGCCACCACGGCGGTCGAAGCGTTAGCCACGCTGGCGCGCCAGCCTGTGGACCTGGTGATGAGTGCTGCACGCCTGCCGGATATGGATGGGGCCACGTTGCTGGCACAGATCCATCACGACTACCCCCATACCGTGCGCCTGCTGTTGACCGGCGAAACCGACCTGACCCTGATCATCAAGGCCATCAACGAAGGGCAGATCTACCGCTACCTGAGCAAACCCTGGAAGGACGAAGAGTTGCTGCTGGCGCTGCGTCAGTCCTTGGCCCACCAGCATTCCGAGCGTGAGCGCCTGCGCCTGGAACAACTGATCCGCCAGCAGAACGAGGAGCTCAAGCAGCTCAATGCATCCCTGGAAAAGCGCGTGGTCTCGCGCACCAGTGAATTGCAGCAGACCGCCGATATGCTCGACCTGGCCTACGAAGAACTCAAGCACAGCTACGCCACCGGCACCGAGGTGTTCTCGCTGCTGGCCAACCTGCGCCTGCCGCGCAGCAAGCAGACCAACCGCCAGATCATCGAGCTGGTGCGCACCTGGTGCGTGCTCCATGGCCTGGACGACGCCAGCAGCCGCGACCTGACCATGGCGGCAGCGCTGTACAACATCGGCAAGCTGAGCTGGAGCGACAGCATGATGGTCGCGCCCTCGGACTTGCTGCACAGCACCGACCGCGCGCGTTTTCGCGAGTACGCCACACAGAGCGAATCGTTGTTGATGACCCTGGAACCGATGAAGGACGCCGCGCGGCTGATCCGCCATCACCAGGAGCGCTGGGACGGCAGTGGTTTCCCTGATCACCTCAAGGGCGAGGCCATTCCTTTTGGCTCGCGCTTGCTGAAGCTGGCGGTGGATTTTATCGAACTGCAGCGCGGCTTGATTCTTGAGCGGCAGATGAACAGCGACGAGGCGCTGCTGTATATCCGCAAATACGCCGGGCGCCTGTATGACCCGGACATGGTGGAAGACTTCGTCCAGGCCTGCGCGGCCTTCCTCAGCGACGTGACCCTGGGCGACCCGACGGTCAGGGTGCTGGGTACTCGCGAGTTGGCCGAAGGCATGGTCCTGGCGCGCAACCTCAATGCCGACAACGGCATGCTGCTGCTCAATGCCGGCAAGGTGCTGAACCTGCCGCTGGTGGACAAGCTGATCGCGTTTGAAGCCATGGAAGGTGCCAAGTACAGCGTGTTCATCAAGGACCCCGAAGAGTAAGCCAGCTGTGGCTGTGGCATTGCAGCACGGAGCACAGTCATGTGATCCTTCGCGCCTTTATTCCAAGGCGTTTATTTCATGTCCAAGACCATCCGTATTGCCGCCGCCCTGTTGATCGGCAGCGACGGCCAGACCCTGCTGGTGCGCAAGCGTGGCACCCAGGCCTTTATGCAACCGGGCGGCAAGATCGATGCCGGCGAGCAACCGGCGCAGGCCTTGGCGCGTGAGCTGCACGAAGAGCTTGGCCTGCAGATCGACCCGGCAGCGGCGCAGTACCTTGGGCATTTTTCGGCACCGGCGGCCAACGAGCCGGGGTTTACCGTGGAGGCCGAGCTGTTTGAAGTGCGTATCGACGTACCGGTGACACCCGCCGCCGAGATCGAAGAAGTGCGCTGGATCGATCCGGCCGGCGACGGTGGCCTGCAGTTGGCGCCCTTGACACGTGACCTGATCCTGCCTTTCTATCGCGCATCGCTGACCACTATTGCCTGAGCTGTCGGGCACAAAGGACTGAGCCGTGATCCCCCTCAATGACTTGCTGATTTTTGCCGCCGCCTCGCTGCTGCTGGTGCTGACCCCCGGGCCGAACATGATCTACCTGATTTCCCGCTCGATCTGCCAGGGCCGCAAGGCCGGGGTGACGTCGTTGCTGGGGGTGGTCGCGGGTTTTTTCGTGCACCTGTTCGCCGCTGCCGCCGGTTTGACGGCGGTGTTCCTCACTGTGCCGCTGGCTTATGAAGTACTGAAATGGGCCGGTGCGCTCTACCTGCTGTGGCTGGCCTGGCAAGCGGTGAAACCGGGTGCGCGCTCACCGTTCCAAGCCCAGCAATTGCCTGCCGATTCGCCACGCAAGCTGGTGACCATGGGCTTTCTGACCAGCGCACTGAACCCGAAAATCGCCGTGTTCTACCTGTCGGTATTCCCGCAGTTCATCACCCCGGAGCACGGCTCGATCTTCACCCAGAGCCTGATGCTGGGCTTTACCCAGATCAGCGTCAGCTTTGTGGTCAACCTGCTGATCTCGCTGTGCGCTGCCAGCATCGCCGCGTGGTTTATCCACAACCCCACGTGGCTGGCGGTCCAGCGTTATTTCATGGGGTTCGTGCTGGCAGCCCTGGCGGTGCGCCTGATGCTCGAGCAACGGCGCAGCGCGTGAACAATCAACGGACCGCGCTGACCCCATCGAGGGTTGAAAACGACGTGTCCTTGGCGGTCAGCAAAAAGTCGCGCATGTACGGCGCATCCAGCATATCCGCACGGATCCCGGCGTACAGCGTGGCGAACAAACCTTTCTCCCCCAGCCGCTTGGCCTTCACATAACCCCGCGAGCTGTACTCATGCAGCGCCCAGTGGGGCATGCCGCACACGCCGCGACCGCTGGCCACCAACTGCATCATCATCACCGTCAGCTCCGAAGTGCGGACTTGTGCAGGCTCGACATCGGCCGGTTCCAGGAACCGGGTGAAGATATCCAGGCGGTCGCGTTCCACCGGGTAGGTGATCAGGGTTTCGCTGAGCAAATCTTCGGGCACGATGTACGGCTTGTTCGCCAGCGCGTGCTGGTTGGCCACCGCGAGCATTGCTTCGTAGGTGAACAGCGGCACATAGGTGATGCCCGCCAGCTCCAGTGGGTCGGAGGTCACCACCAGGTCCAGGTCGCCACGGGCCAGGGCCGGCAGTGGAGCAAAGGCAAAACCGGAGGCCAGGTCCAGCTCGACCTCCGGCCAGGCATCGCGGAACTGGTCGATGGTCGGCATCAGCCACTGGAAGCAGCTGTGGCACTCGATCGCCATGTGCAGGCGCCCGGCAGTGCCACCGGCCAAGCGCGCAATATCCCGTTCGGCCCCGCGCAGCAGCGGCAAGGTGGCATCCGCCAGTTGCAGCAGGCGCAAGCCAGCGCTGGTGAAGCGCACGGGCTTGGTCTTGCGCACAAACAGCGGCATGCCCATGCGTTCCTCCAGCTCCTTGAACTGGTGGGACAACGCCGATTGGGTCAGGTGCAGGCGTTCGGCGGCTTCCACCAGGCTGTCGGCTTCGCGCAAGGCGTGCAGGGTCTTGAGATGACGGATTTCGAGCACGGGCTCTCCATGAAGATAATTTGTGACAAGTTCCAATGGCGTGAGTTTGTCTCATGTTGCCAAATCTGTCGACCATGACCGCTGGGCGCTCTTCATCAAACTGTCACGTAACTGTGGCAGCGCGCTTGAACAAACTTCATCAGACTCGCGCTCTACTGGGGTTCTGCGTTTCGGTGTTTTTCATGCGCGTGTTGTTTTTACTGGCCGCCTTACTGTTCGGCCTGCCGTCTTTTGCGGCTTCTCGATGTGATGTCAATGTCCCGACTGAGCGGGTCGACCTGGACCAGGTGAGCCTGGCGTACCAGAGCATTGGTCGTGCCTCCGATCCGGCCTTGTTGCTGGTGATGGGTCTGGGCGGGCAGTTGATCCACTGGCCGGACGAAGTGGTGGTCGCCCTGTGCCAACAGGGTTTTCGGGTGATCCGCTACGACAACCGTGACGTTGGCCTGTCCACCTGGCGCCAGGCGCCCGCCAGCGCCAACCTGACCTTTGAAGTGCTGCGCTACAAACTGGGGCTGCCGGTGGCTGCGCCCTACACCTTGACTGACATGGCCGACGACGCGCTGGGGTTGATGGATGCGCTGCAGGTGCGCCAGTTCCATGTGCTGGGTGCGAGCATGGGCGGGATGATCGCCCAGCACTTGGCGGCCATGGCCCCGCAGCGCGTGGAAAGCCTGACCCTGATCATGACCAGCTCCGGCGCCGAAGGCCTGCCCGCGCCGAATGCTGCGCTGGTGCAACTGTTGTCACGGCGCAGCGCACCCAACCGCGAAGTGGCCCTGGAGCAGCAAGCCGATTTGCTCGCGGCCCTGGGCAGCCCTGAGGTCAAGGATGATCGCCAGGCCTTGCTGCAGCAGGCGGCGCAGTCCTACGACCGGGCATTCAACCCCGAGGGTGTGAAGCGCCAGATCATGGCAATCCTTGCCGAACCGAGCCGGGTGCCATTGCTCAATCAATTGCGCGTGCCGACCCTGGTGGTCCACGGCACGGCCGACCCGTTGCTGCCGGTCATGCATGGCGTGCACCTGGCGGCGCATATCCAGGGCAGCCAGTTGCGGCTGATCCCGGGCTTGGCTCATCGTTTCCAGGAGGCATTCAAGGCGCCGTTGCTGGCGGCGGTGTTGCCCTACCTGCAAGCCCACCGCGAAGAGGCGGCGCATTGGGCGCAGGTTGATCGCGCGCTGCCGGCCAAGGTTTTATGAGCAGCGCCTAGGGGTGTATGGTGCGACATTTATGGCGTGTAATGCCTGCGAGGTTGCCTGAATGAGTACTTCCCTGAAAATCGATTTTGTCAGCGACGTGTCCTGCCCCTGGTGCATCATCGGCCTGCGCGGCCTGACCGAAGCCCTGGACCAACTGGGCGCCGAAGTGCAGGCCGAGATCCACTTCCAGCCCTTCGAACTGAACCCGAACATGCCCGCCGAAGGGCAGAACATCGTTGAGCACATCACCGAAAAATACGGCTCCACCGCCGAAGAGTCCCAGGCCACCCGCGCCCGCATCCGCGACATGGGCGCCGCGCTGGGCTTTGCGTTTCGTACCGATGGCCAGAGCCGTATCTACAACACCTTCGACGCCCATCGCCTGCTGCACTGGGCCGGGCTCGAGGGCTTGCAGTACAACCTCAAGGAAGCGCTATTCAAAGCCTACTTCAGCGATGGCCAGGACCCTTCCGACCACGCTACCTTGGCGATCATTGCCGAAAGCGTCGGGCTGGACCTCAAGCGCGCAGCCGAGATCTTGGCCTCGGACGAGTACGCCGCACAAGTGCGCGAGCAGGAACAACTGTGGGTCTCCCGTGGCGTGACCTCGGTGCCGACCATTGTGTTCAACGACCAGTACGCGGTCAGCGGCGGGCAGCCGGCTGAGGCGTTTGTCGGGGCGATCCGCCAGATCATCCAGGAGTCCAAGGCCTAAAGCCGAGCGCAAAGCAAAATGTGGGAGCGGGCTTGCTCGCGAAAGCGGTATATCAGCTAAGTATCTCTTAACTGACCCACCGCTTTCGCGAGCAAGCCCGCTCCCACATTGGATCATTGTTGTCCCCCCCTGGCCCATCCCTTGCATTACCCCCTTAAAGCCCAGCCGGCGTGCGGTTGGGCGCTGCCAAGGGGTGAAACATTACCTTGAATATCCTCGATCTCGACCACAGCCTCACAGCCCAGGCACCCATTGCCCGGCGTCTGGCCAGCGGTCACGCCACGCGCCTGGACCTGCTCGACCTGGGCCCGAAACTGCGCCTGTGGTCCACCGAAAAAACCTGGAAACGCTTTGCCCAGCGCCTGGCCCAACGGCCCCGGCCGACCACGGCTCGACCCGAAATCTTCTTTGTCGGTTCTGGCGACTATCACCACCTGACCCCGGCTTTTCTCGCCGAGGTGCAGGAGCCCATCAGCCTGATCCACTTCGACAACCACCCCGACTGGGTGCGCCTGGCGCCGCGCCGGCACTGCGGTTCGTGGGTCAACCAGGCGCTGAAGATGCCGGCGATCAAACGTATCGTCACCCTCGGCCCGTGCAGCGATGACCTGCATAACCCGCAACTGCGCGGCGGCAACCTGGGCGCCCTCAAGCGCGGGCACTTGCAGTTGTTTCCCTGGCAGCACGCGCCGTCGAAAGTCTGGGGGCGGGTAGGGGATGGCGCCGGCCACGCACAACAGGAAAACCACCTGCACTGGCGCAACCTGGCTGAGCTCGACTGGGGCGCATTCCTTGAGCAAATGATCGCCAGCCTGCCCACCGAGGCCGTGTGGATCACGCTGGACAAAGACGTACTGGCCAGCGAAGACGCCGCCACCAACTGGGACCAGGGCGGCATGCGCCTGACGCATCTGCTGCAAGCCCTGCGGGCGTTGGCGGCGAGCAAGCGGATCATCGGTATCGATGTGTGTGGCGAGTTCGCCCAGCCGGCGTTCAGCAACGCGTTCAAACGCTGGGAAGCCAAGTCTGACCAACCGCCGGCCGAGCGCTGGAGCGCGGACGATTTGCTGCGCAACGCGGCGACCAATGAGGCGTTGATCAACCTGTTCGAGGAGCTGTTTCCGTGACCCTGACCGTGGTGGTGTTATTGGTCTTTTCCATCGTGCTCGATGTGATTGGCCAGTTGTGTTTCAAGCTGGGCGTGGACCGCTTGCCCGAAATCAATGGCGGTTTTCGCCTGGGTGCATTTTGGGGCCAGGTGCTCAATGCACCTCTGCTGTGGGCGGGCATCGGCGCCTATGTGATTGAATTTTTCGTGTGGCTGGAGGCCTTGTCCCGTGCGCCGCTGAGCCTGTTGTTTCCGCTGGCGGCGCTGGCGTATTGCCTGGTGGTGCTGGTGGGCAAAGTCGTACTGGGGGAAACCGTCAGCCGCCGTCGCTGGCTGGGCACCCTGGTGATTACGGCCGGCGTGATGCTGGTTGCTGTTGCGGGGACTCAAGCATGAATTCGGAAAATATCGCTATCCGTCCGGTTGGCTGGCTGCACGGTCGCCTGGGGACGCTGGTGTTGTGGGCGTTGTTGATCTTGACCGAAAGTGGCGGCCAGTTGTTTACCAAGGTGGCCGGCGATCAGCTGGGGCAGATGGATTTCAACTGGCAATGGTTGGCGGCGGTTGCGGTCAACCCGGGGATCCTGGCGGCCATTGCCTGTTATATCGGCGCGTTTTTTGTGTGGATGCTGATCCTGCGGCGCAGCAGCCTGTCCCTGGCTTTCCCCCTGAGTTCGCTGGTGTTTGTGGTGGTGTTGCTCGGCTCATGGCTGGGCCTGGGCGAGCACATCAGCTTCCTGCACTGGGTGGGCGTGGTGGTGATCATTGGCGGGATCGCGCTGCTGGCCGAGGGCGAAGAAAACTAACCCCAGACTGGAGTGCTGGATAAATGTGGGAGCGGGCTTGTGTGGGAGCTGGCTTGCCTGCGATGCAGGCGCCTCGGTGCATCAGTTAAACCGCGGTGATGCTATCGCAGGCAAGCCAGCTCCCACACAAGTCAGCTCCCACAACAGCCAGCTTGCACATTTTGATGGGTGTTGGGCTTTGGACAATCAATCGAAGGTGTAGCTGATCGCCGTCTGCACCTGCCCCTGGTTCACCTCGCCGGTCTGGCGCACGATGCTGCTGTCGGCCGCCGAACCTGTCAGGTGGACCCAACTGGCACTGGCCAGCAGCGACCACTTGGGCGCCAGCGGGATCTGCAGGCTCTGGGTCAATGTCAGGTTCTGGAACCCGCCGCTGGCGTTGTACGGGCGAATTCCCGAGGCTTGCGCCTCATGCTCATCGACCCCGAAAAACGTCTGGGTCTGGTTATCGTCGGCAAAGTGCGCCACCAGCCCCGTACTGCCAATGACCCCGCCGCCCAGTGGGTAACCCAGTTCGCCGCCGAGCTTGCCCAATATCCCGCTCTGGTCATGAGCGCCGCCAACACTGCGCCCCAGCTGCGCATAGACCCGCCAGAAGTCGGCCGGTGCGTACTGGATAAACCCACCGACCTCAGCCATGTCCGACACGTCTCGCAGGCCCTGTAGCGGCCCGTTGGCCGTGCGTCCCGGCAGGTAGTTGAGGTACGGCCCGGCACTCAAGCCATTGCTGTTGAGCACGCTCCAGGTCAGGCCATCATCGGTATCGAGGCTGACATCTCCCCAATCCAGGTCGAAGTACGGCACCGGTACCGTCTGATAGCGGCTGGCGGTGGGTTCCCGTGGTTGATAGCTCAGGCCCAGGCCCACCTCGCCGCTGATGCCGGCCGCCGCTGCCGAGTCCATCCATAGCCCCAGGACGCCGGCGCACACCAGCGAAGTCACCCTGAACATATTGCTTGCTCCTCTTGCAAAACATGCGCGCATGAACGCGCAGGCGCGGGGGCTTGTGCAAGCACTCATGTTGTTTGTAGCGACCTACAAAATTTGTAGCTTGGCCGCGTCCTTTATCTGCCGTGCATGCCCGCGAACCCCGGCCCTGCTGGGTTTTGCCCACTTGGCACAGTCCCTGCTCTATCCCTGTCAACGGCGCATCAGCGCGCTAGCATCCAAGGTAAACGCAGATGAATGACTGGCATATCGTGTGTGACTTCGATGGGACCATCACACCCACCGATGTCATCGACAACGTTCTCCAACGCTTCGCAGGCAGAGAATGGGAAACCATCGAGCAGCAATGGCTGGACGGCCATATCGGTTCGCGCGAATGCCTGAGCCGCCAACTGGCGCTGATCAAGGCGACACCAGCCGAGCTGCTGGCGTACTTCGACACGGTCGAGATCGATCCGGATTTCCCGGACTTCGTCGACCATGTCCTTGGCCTCGGTGCCTCCCTTGAGGTGGTCAGTGACGGCATCGAGCAGGGCATCGCGCGGATCCTCTCGCGCAACTACGTGACCTTGCTGCCGATCATCGCCAACCGCCTGCGCCAGGTCGACCAGAACAGCTGGCGCATCGACTTCCCCCATGCCAGCGACGCCTGCCGCGCGGCCTCGGGCAACTGCAAATGCAAGTCCACCCCGCGCAACAAGCGGGTGTTGGTGATCGGCGACGGCAAGTCCGATATGTGCGTATCGACTACCGCCGATTTCGTCTTCGCCAAAGGCAGCCTGGCGCAGTACTGCCAGGCCCACGCCATCCCCCATCTGCGCTTCGACAGCTTTGCCGAACTGCCTGCATTACTGGCCCGACTGCCCCAGGGCATGGCCGCCAACGCCACTCACTTTACTTCTGACACTCAGGAACTCTTTCATCATGTCTGATATCCGTATCGCTACCGCCGAAGACCAGGTTCTGCTGGATAAAGAAGCCAAATACTGCTCCTACGGCGACACCGTCCACTACATCGACCCACCGCGTATCTTCAGCCGCTGCGAAGGCTCCTACGTCTGGGACACCGAAGACCAGGCCTATCTCGACCTGCAAATGTGGTACTCGGCGGTCAACTTCGGCTACGCCAACCCGCGCCTGAACAATGCGCTGAAACAGCAGATCGATACCCTGCCGCAAATCGCCAGCCAGTACCTGCACAAGGGCAAGATCGAGCTGTCGGAAATGATCGCGGTGGATGCCAAGAAAAAATTCGGCCTCGATGGCCGCGTGCATTTCAACGTCGGCGGTTCGCAGTCCATCGAGGACTCCCTGAAGGTGGTGCGTAACGCCTGCAACGGCAAGAGCCTGATGTTCGCCTTTGAAGGCGGCTACCACGGGCGTACCCTCGGCGCGTCGTCCATCACCTCCAGCTACCGCTACCGTCGCCGCTACGGCCACTTTGGCGAGCGCGCCAACTTCATCCCGTTCCCGTACCACTTCCGTGGGCCAAAGGGCATGACCAAGGAAGAATACGGTAGCCACTGCGTGCAGCAATTCGCGCGCCTGTTCGAGACCGAATACAACGGTGTCTGGGACCCGAAAGTCGGCCAGAGCGAATACGCCGCGTTT
>Ga0265296_1001161_pt1 | contig 31964 bp, 29 predicted proteins | sample MunlanPumphouse1_FD_189073 | JGI IMG/M metagenome (GOLD analysis project Ga0265296, IMG submission 189073) | Groundwater microbial communities from a municipal landfill in Southern Ontario, Canada - Pumphouse #1 | ecosystem: Environmental > Aquatic > Deep subsurface > Groundwater | place...
GGCGTCCTGATTGAAGGGAACACACATAGGGAGTTCTTCATGGAAAAGGAAGGGAAGGTGATAACGATGTTGCAGTACGACTACGCGGGAGGTGTGATGGATAAAGAAATAGAGAAAATAGTGGAAGGGATAACGGTGATTGAGGACATTTGGGACTAAGGAACCTCTGATAATCTTGGGCTGCTCGGCTTGGCGAATTTTCTAGTGGAATCTGAACAAACAACCGAAGAGGAGAAAGAGCGATGAGCGTGAACAAGAGAATGCTTCAGGCATCGATGGTCGCTTTGCTGCTGGTGTGCTTCAGCGGCATCGCACGGGCGGGGTACCTGGTGTATCTGCCGTTCAACAACGGCGAGACCTGGTACTGCACCCAAGACAACAACAACCCGTACTCGCACACGGGAAAACTCGCGTACGCGTACGACTTCACCACCGGAGGATACGGAGAGACCTTCGGGAGGGACATACTCTCGCCAGTCTACGGCAAGGTCGTCGAGGTCGTAGGATGCATCGTCGACAACGCATTCAACGATGGGATCTACAAGGGTACTTGTGCCACTTGCAACAACGGCGGATGGGGGAACACAATTCTCATCCAGGACATCGCGACCGGAAAGTACATACGAATCGCCCACATGAAGCAGTGGTCGACCCCGACGGATATCATCGTGGGAAGCATCGTCGACATCGGCGAGAAGATCGGGGAAGTCGGCCAATCGGGCTACTCGAGCAATCCGCATCTCCACATCCAGATGCAGTCCAAACCAGGAAGCACTCAGTCGATCAAGTTCAACTTCGTTGAAGGGCCGGTCACAGAAGGCTACTACGTCGATTCCGAACTGACGCTCAAGTCCTTCGTCCTCGACGACACGTCCGACAAAAGCCTGAGCCACGAGACCTCCACCTACTCGGCCTCGAAGAGTTCGACCTTCGAAGAAAATCCGCTGTACCCGCTGAACTACACGACCGGCGCACGGAGCTATCACGCAAAGGTCATGTCCATCTACAACCCGCCATGGTACAAGTGGAGCTTCACTCCCAACAAGACCGGCTACTTCCTGGTCTCCGTGAAGTGCAAGTGCGCAAGCAGCAGAGATCCAAAAGCGCAGTACATGATCTACAGCTCAGACGACCCGGACATCTACACAACAGTCTACCTGGATCAGCAAGTCTGCACGGAAGACGCCTGGCACTTCCTCATCGGGACGACATTCAAGGCCAACAAGAAGTACTACATCCGGCTTCGGGGCCAGACCTACAAAAAGTGGATCTCCGCGGATGGAGTCAAGTTCGTTCGCGTCTGGTGACCCAAGCACCAGAGCATTTCAAAGGCAAGTAGCTTCAAGCGCTTGCCTGCCCGGCTTTTAAGACGGGCAAAAAGCCAAGCAGCTTCAAGTTCCAATAGCGCGGACAGGACAACGTCCTGATCCGCGCGCAAAATGCCCCCTGCTCATCACAACGCTCAAAAAGCAGAGTGATCGACAGGGGGCTAACTTTTAGTACGATTTTAACAGGCAAAAGTCGGCGAATCCTTACAACAAATTATCGGGATCTTTTAGTAAATCACATTCTACCTCAAGAATAGCAGGAGGCGTAAGGCCATAACTCCCATAATTCCACCAGGTATCAAGTGAAGTGTCACGGAAAACTCTGCCTTCGCATTGAAATTTTTCCGACGCAACAGAAGCTACGGATTCTGCGACATGATCCATAGCGCATTGAATACCACTGGGCGATCCTATAATTCTATGATCAAAAACAACGGTTTCCCAAAGACCATCACGGAAACGAAAATCGTGATGAGATGGCGGTGTATCTCCAATCTCATTATCAAGGCCACGTATTTCACATTTATCTAATATTTCCCAACGAACTACATCAGCAATTTCTGCAGACGCAGCTTCCCTACCAACAATATCTTTACGCCACTGCCTTTCGTTCGGTCTTTCTATCATATCTCGCAATGAAGCACAACTACCTAAACAGGCTAATGCTGTTAACGCCGCTGCATCTAAGGCTTTACGCATAAGATTAAGATTAGTTATTAATCAGGAAACGAATATAACAAGATACGGCTATTTTGTCAAGAAAAACTACAGAACGGCACTCACCCCAACACCTCAAGCCGTAGCATTAAAAATCTTCCAGCTAATTTTTAACTGTAACCATAGAAAATCCAGTTTTATTGGATCATATTCCGGATCCGCAGGAGATTCCCAATCAATAACATAAAGTCGAGGTTTGCCATCTTCTGGTTTTACAGGACGATCACTTTCAAAATCCCATGGTATCATGATATTTCTATCTTCAAAATCTTTATGGAGCATCCTTTTTTGACGACACATAGCTTCTAATTTTCCTGTTTCTTTAGTAATATTAAACCCTACAAAACCATTTACATCTGATATTCTATCCAAATACAAAGAATACCCACAAAACATTTGTTCGACAGATAGACCGTCCCTCCTGCAATGAAAAGATGATTGTATGAATCCCTTAATAGCTTCGTCCGTAGCATCCTTTTTAGGAGATTTGGCGAAATTGAATCCGAGACTAACCGCCATATAGCGATAAATCCAAGATACATCACTTACATCTGTCCAAATCTGTGTATTACTATCTGACGGCATCGATCGTTTTCCCCACTGTTTCACTCTTTCATATGCCTCCCAGAATAATGGCAAAAACTCTACCATTCTCCCTTCGGCTTTCACTGCCTCCTTCCATTTTTCTGAAACCGCATTTAAATTAAGACCATTGATTTTTTCGAAAAACGCATAAAGATTACCTTTATCTATTATAACTCCTAATACTCTTGGAGTAGGTATACCTGCATTATAAGCCCGCATCGCTCGCATAATTTCTTTTGGATCGGATATTCTTTTAGAAACGATTTTAACAGACCCCAAATTAATTTCTTTTACTTTGGACGCATCATACGGAACGTCAAATAGCTGTGTAATAGAATCGATGGACGATATGCCTTCTTCTCCTCTCCCTATATTCGGTTGCGACTCAATCCAACCGGTAGGATCTTTAAAAAAGTCTTCAGGCAAAAGACGCATAACCTCATCGTCTATTTCAATTTTTTGCTCAGCGTTAGGTTCATTCTTATAGAAAATTGGTTTTTGTTGAAGCAATGGTTCAATCTTTTCCCTGCTCGTTTCAGTTATAGCAGTTATCCGTTGAAGAAAAAATACTCTCACAGCATCACTGGATTCGGAACACCGTTGTGCCCGCTCTTGTGCCCGTCTTGCTTGTTCAGACCCCGCCAAAGCAATTATCCAATGTGATAAATCATAAACGAGCTCATTTTCATATTTCGAAAGACGATCTGGACAATTGCGCATATGCTTAATTAATGGGAGATATTCTCACATGAAATCGCATTCTTGTCAAGTTCAAACCATTAAGTGAGGAAGGATTTGAAAAATATTTATTATTACATTTTTTTAGCATCATGATGCTAAAAAACCAAAGGGTTGAACATGTTCGACCCTTTGGATCTGTAATAAATATTTTTAAAATTACTTCCTTACTTAAACTTTCTTCAGTGGCGCAACACTTGCCGCTAATTTTTTTATACCCACTTTCGGATTGTCGAACGCAACGGTAACAACTCCACCTTGAACTTCAACAACAACCCCAACTCCAAAAATATTATGAGAAACTTTCTCCCCTACACTATAAGCAATCCCCTCAAGAGACTGATTCTCAAGAGACTCTCCGGCAAAATCAAAGCCGTGCTCAATCGGAACGGGCTGTTCCCCCATACCCTCCAAACTAACGCATCCGCGCACTCTGTCGAAAAGTCCGCGCAGCCCGGCCCCGTGTCCGCCAAAATTATCCTCGACAAGCTCCGGGGGAATATCGTTCAAGAACTGCGAGGGCGCATTTGTCCTGTACTCACCATAAAGCATTCGCTCCATCGCGTGCAACAAATAAAGACTTTCCATCGCGCGCGTCATGGCGACATACATGAGCCGGCGTTCTTCTTCCAACTGCTCGCGCTCCAGTAAACTTCTATTATGCGGGAATATCCCTTCCTCTAAACCCGCTACAAATACATGCGGAAATTCCAGCCCCTTCGCGCTGTGCACAGTCATAAAAGTGACAGCGTTATCATTATCATCAACCGTATCAATATCGGCTATCAAACTAACCTCCTCCAAAAACACCGACAACGACAAGCCCGCTTCAAGCCCATCATACTTTGAAGCAACCGAAATCAATTCGCGAACGTTCTCCAATCGCGTTTCCCCCTCGGCCGTTCCATCATCCAAAAATTTCTTGTATCCGGTATCCTCCAAAACATGTTTGATCACGCCCGACGCGGAAAACTCGGCGTTGACGGCAGCCAAATCGCCGATCATTTTTACAAATTTTTCAATATCAGTAACTTTCGACTCGCTTAATCCGTCTATCGCAAGAACCTGCTTCATCGCTTGAAACATCGGCAACCCCTGTCGCAACGCATAGTCCTGAATAATCTCAAGCGTCCGACCCCCAATTTTGCGAGGCGGCACATTGATAATTCGGGAAAGACTCACGCTATCATTCTGATTTATTATCACGCGAAGATACGCCAGCGTATCTTTAATTTCCTTTCTCGCATAAAATTTAATCCCCCCAACTATCCTGTAAGGCAGCCCGTACCTCAAAAACACCTCCTCCAAAACACGCGATTGCGCGTTAGTGCGATACAAAACAACAAAGTCATTATAATTCGGGCTCTCATAACGCTTCAAAATCGCAACTATCTCCTGAGCGATCAGCTCCCCTTCATGCCTTTCATTCCGCGCAAGCCAATGCCTTACCTTCGCCCCACCGGTCGACTCCGTCCATAACTTTTTATCTTTTCTTCCTTTGTTTTTCGAAATAATGCTATGCGCCGAATCCAAAATCATCTGCGTTGAACGATAATTCTGCTCCAACAACACGATCTTCACGGAAGGATAATCTTTCTCGAAATCCAAAATATTTTTCACAGTCGCGCCCCTCCAACTATAAATGCTTTGGTCTTCGTCCCCAATTACGCACAAATTTCGATATTTCCCGGCCAAAAGCTTGATTAAAATATATTGCGCATGATTCGTGTCCTGGTACTCATCCACGGAAATATAACGAAATTTCTCCTGATATTCAGCAAGCACCTCCGGAAACGCGCGAAATAATTCAACGGTCTTCATTATTAAATCATCAAAATCCAAAGCGTTATTTTGCTTCAAAGCTTTTTGATACGGACCGTAAAGCGAGGCGACTTTCTCCATAAACGCGGTGTTCGCATATCGCACGAACTCATCCGGTCCGATCAGTTGGTTCTTCGCATTTGAAATCGCACCCAAAATAGCTTTCGGGTTCATCGCCTTCGGGCTTATACCAGCGTTCTCCAAAAGCTTTTTCATCAGAATTTGCTGATCCGCCTCATCATAAATCGCAAATGTTCCCTCGTAATCCAAGAGCTGTAAATGCTTCCTCAAAATGCGAACGCAAACCGAATGGAATGTCCCGATCGTTACGCCGCCCCGCTCTGCGGTGGCGGCGGAGCTTTCAAAGCCGTAAAAACGGCTTCCCGCTTCCTTCTCCCCGATCAACTTCATCACCCTGTTCCTCATTTCATTCGCCGCCTTATTAGTAAAAGTCACAGCCAAAATATTCCACGGCGACACGCCGCATTCGCGAATCAAATACGCAATTCTATGCGTCAGCGCGCGCGTCTTGCCCGATCCCGCTCCGGCGATCACGAGCAAAGGCCCCTCCGTGCAAGTAACGGCTTCAATCTGCTTGTCGTTGAGAGTTTTTAAGATTGGACTGTCAGGATGAGGTGAACCCATCTCAAGAAATTAATAATAAAGGGCTCATACTATATAGCAAATTGTATGCAAAAAAAAGCGGGATTTCTACGCAAATTCTCAGTCATTAACTGAAGAATCGATCATGATCCTCAAAAACTGAATCATTCAACATGTCACCTCAACTCACTGGTAGAAGAGAAAATTTGAAAATGTTTTTGGTTACATTTTTCATCCTCATGAGGATGAAAAACTGAATACTCAAAGGGGGAAAGGAGAAATTTAAAATGTTTTTAGTTACATTTTTGATTATCATGATAATCAAAAACTGAATCATTCAACATGTTGAATGATTCAGCTACGTAGCTAACATTTTAAATTTCTCCTTTTCCTCTTCTACCAATGTATATAAATCGGATCCCCAACCGCGGTAAATTCAAACGCGAAATCCGCGTCCTCAGGAAGCATTCTCACGCATCCATGACTTACCGGTCTTCCCATGTGGTTTCTCGCTTCTGTCCAGAATACGCCACCATCATTTCCAAGCGAAGGCAGCGCGTGCAAGCCCGCGCCCATAGCGGTAAACATCTGGAATTTTGGCATTATATAATGAGGAGATTCGTGTGCAATACGAACTTCATTTTTCAACATGACTCTAAAATTTCCTGTAGGGGTTGGGGTGCCAGCTTTCCCGGAACTAATCGGAAACTCCCTGACAACATAATCATCAATCTTGAGCTGTAATTTTTGTTCTGAAAGATCAATGTCTACACTCCTATTCCCGTCAATTTGCATGTCATTCACCTCCATACTCCTGTATACGTACAACAATTTCTTCCTTAATTCCGGCGCACTTTCATTAGTCACTCCGGTATAAATATCAATCTTAAATTCAGCGTCTCTAAAATAGTCGCCGCCCTCAATATAAGGCGCGAAAAACTCTCTGTAGACGCTCGGATCCTCATCCGCTTTTGCCCAAAACGTGAACGAAACAATTTCTCCGGCATCAACTCTCATCTGTCCTACGTCCATTCTTACAGTTGTTTTTGAAATAGCACTATTATCGGGCTTTTCAATACTTGGGTCCAAGAACATACTTTCTCTGCCGTCGTCTCTGGTTGTTCCAAGATATACTCTCGCTCCGGGACACTTGCTGTCCGGTGAGAACCAAGGCATATTGCCGTTATTTTTGATATAAACTTTAACCCTAAACTCTTCGGATTCTTCGTATCTAAACTCTTTTCTGACAGTAATAAGTTGCGCTTTGTATTCGCCAACGGCATCTCCCAAATCCGGGAAGCCGCAGACATCTTCTTCGGCCACAACCGCGGGCTCTTCAGCAGCCGCTTTAGCGGCCCCCTCCTCTTTCTCAGCGGCATCCTTGGTCACAGCTTCAATCGTCGGCTCTGCCACTTCTTCTGCCGTGTCACCTTCGACTGCGTCAGTAACCACATTTTTTTCATCCTCTTTAACAGGCGTGATCTTCGGCTTTTTGACCGTAATCGCCTTCGCAATTTTTATAGGTTCTCTCGGCGTGATAACCAGCGTGCCCATATCACTGCCATTCGCATGAAGAACAGAGTTGTACATAACTTGTTGAGCGCTTGGTAAACCGCTTGAATTGTCAGGCAAAGAAAGAACAACCGACAACGCCACTCCGAATATGATGAGCATTGAAAGAGTTTTCTTCATAGGAAATTTTGATTATATTTATTTTAGTTTGACACCAAATTATAACACAAACTTCCCTCGAGAGCAATACGTGCCTCAAGTTAACGCATCATTTCAACAACTTCTGCACCTCCTTCCTGAAAGTCTCCAGATCCTTAAACTGCCTGTAAACCGAAGCGAACCTTATATAAGCAACTTCATCAATCTTTTTCAACGCATCCATAAGCCCCTCACCAATCACAGACGATGGGACTTCCTTGCCAAGTCCTGCCCACTTTTCTTCTAATTCATCGATAGCCTTATCAACCTGTTCCTGAGTAACTTGTCTTTTCTCGCACGCCTTCCAGATGCCCTTCTCAACTTTCTGCCTGTCATACCTCTCGCGCGAACCGTCCTTCTTAATCACAACAAAATTAGACTTCTCAGGTCGCTCAAAAGTCGTAAACCTGTATTTACATTTATCGCATTCGCGTCTTCGGCGAACAGCCTTCCCCTCATCCGAATCTCGGGAGTCTATCACGGACGTCTCTCCTTTTTTACACTTTGGACATTTCATAGCGAGCGAATATTAACACAAATTATCCCTCAAGCGCTACCCGTCCAATTCAACCCGGTGAAGGTCCTCATTGGCGTCTATCCCCGCGACCTCCTTCTCCAAAAACCTGTCCGTCATCCCGGCAATATAATCCTTCACCGCAACCTCAAAGGATTCCCCGCGACGATACTTCTCGGGAACACGCTCTGGGTGTTCAACATAATATTTAAACAATTTCCTGATCATCATCCTGCCCTTATCAAGTTCCGTCTTCACAGTCTCGCTCAAATAAAACTTCTTGAACAAAATTTCCCTCAACTCTCTTATCTTCTCAACCATCCCATCACTAAACTTCACAACCACTTCATCAAACCTCCCAACTATGTCCGTAATCATGAAATAAATAATAGAGCTTATAATCCTCGAAATTCTAACTTCACTCGAAGGAATGTTCCCATATTTTTTAGACACCCAACCATAAGCCTCCTTCCACAACGCGGCTCCGTCAAGATCTTCAATCTGAAGAATGCCGCTTCGTAGTCCATCATCCATATCATGATTGGTATAAGCAATCTCATCAGCGAGATTAACAACTTGTCCTTCAAGGTGCGCGGCCATCAGGCTAGCGCTGCTTCTCGCAGCGCCGTCCGCGTCGTCGCTCTTGCCGCCTTCCGTTCCAACCTCCCCACCACGATCCCAAGAAGTCTGATGCTTTGCCAAACCCTCAAGAACTTCCAAGCTCAAATTCAACCCGTCAAAATCCGGATACAATTTTTCGAGTTTCTCAACAACTCGCTGGCTTTGATTATTGTGCTCAAAGCCGCCGGTCACAATCTCGTTCAGCGCCTCCTCTCCGGCATGTCCAAATGGCGGATGGCCAAGATCATGAGCAAGCGCTATTGCTTCAGCCAAATCCTCATTCAGCCCCAACCGGCGGCAAATATCGCGGCTGATCTGCGCGACTTCAAGCGTGTGCGTCAGTCGCGTCCTATAATGGTCTCCAACAAAAGCCGGAAAAACCTGTGTCTTTTCGTCAAGTCTGCGAAAAGCTTTGCAATGAATAATTCTATCCTTATCTTTTTGGAAACAAAGCCGCCCGGACTTCTCGCTGCCGCCACCACGAGCGCCTGAAGCGCCAGCGTCGCCGCCACCGGCGTCGCCATGGGCGCTGCCACCGCCGGAATCCTCTTCAAATTTCCGTCCCTTCGAATTCATACTTTTGACGGCATAAGGAGCCAACCGCTCCGCTTCCAGCCTCTCTAACTCTTCTTTTGTATAGATCATATTGTTGAATGGTTCTTGAATGATCAGGAGATTTATGATATACTAATATGAAAAATTTACCAAATTAATCATGACAGGAGACTCCAAGCAAACAGGATCATCGCCGGCTCCAAAAGAAACTCCAGGAGAAGAAGGAGGATTGGCGCCCATAGCGCGACTTATTCTTGAAAAAGGATTCAGAACCCTAGGTTTTCAGAGGGTTTACGAAGAGATAATGGGAGTTTTAAACAGAATAGCGAGAAATGATAAAGTATCGGAAAAAGAATTGAGCAAAACTCTAGCCGCAATCGAAGCTCACAAGAAAGAATTGGGAAAATTCCATGATGCGGAAGTGGTGGATATTATGGGGAACTATTTTGCGAAATTAAGCCAAAATCTAAAAGCTTCATACGTAAAAGCTGAGACGCCAAAAACCCTGGAAGAACTCAAGAAAACGGTTTAAAGAACGAGAAAACAAGGAGACCTTCCGTAAGGAGGCGATTTCCCCGAGGCGAAGAATTTCCCGAGGAAACCCCGGCGCTTTTTTCCCGAGGAAACCGCCCAATCTGTAAATTCTAACCTGTTGAATTTTCCCCGGGGAAATCCAGCACTTTTTCCCCGGGGAAATTCGCCAACCTGTAAACTCTAACCTGTTAAATTTTCCCCGGGGAAACCTGACATTTTTCCACATGGAAAATTCGCAAATCAGAAGTTATAATAAAAATACTCCACATTGTGCAAACCAATCCGCCCAACACACCCAACTTCACCCCACCCCCAATGACAACCCTAGCCTACATCACGGACTTCCTCGAATATTGCGAAGTCACAAAGAACCAATCGCAGAAAACGATCGAGAATTACGCCCATTACCTCAGTCGCTTCAAGGAATTTCTCAAACTCGAGAAGAAACCTGACATCTCCCCAAATCAAATCGATCTTAAATTAATCAATAAGTACAGACTTTTCCTCAACCGCTACCGCCAAAACAGCGGCCAAAACGGCGCGTGCCCCAGCGCGCAAAGCAGCGCGTCCCTCTCGGTCAAAACTCAAAACTATCACATCATCGCGCTCCGAGCCTTCCTTAAATATCTCACAAAAAACGACGTCCAAACTCTTGCTCCGGAAAAAATCGAACTTTCGAAAATTCCAGAGCGCTCGGTTGAAGTATTAAGCCGTGAAGAACTCGAAAGGCTTTTCGAAGCGGTAGATGCCGCAGGCGTCCGCGGCGCGCGCGATCTCGCAATACTTGAAACTCTTTATTCGACAGGCCTTCGTGTCTCGGAACTCGCGTCACTCAACAGCGACCAAGTCGATCTAAAACGTAAAGAATTCTCTGTCCGCGGGAAAGGTAGAAAGACCCGCGTAGTATTCCTCTCGGACAAAGCGGCGACAACAATCAAAAACTACCTCAATAAACGAATCGATAACAGGGAAGCGCTTTTTATCTCGATCCCAAGGCAAAAAACCGCAGGCGCATCATCCGCCACAAATCTCAAAGACATCCTCAACCCGTCATCCGCTCGTCTCTCAACGGTCTCAGTCGAATCAATCGTCTCAAAATACGCCCGCAAAGCCGGAATTATCAAAAAAGTAACTCCTCATACCCTCCGCCACAGTTTTGCAACGCAACTTCTCATTAACGGCGCGGATATTCGATCTGTTCAGGAACTTCTCGGACACTCATCGATAACAACGACTCAAATCTACACCCACGTTACCGACAAGGCACTCCGCGAAGTCCACGAAAAATTTCACAAATAAACCTCTCTTCTATATACTGCGCGTATACACAAAAAAACATGATTCTCTTCTCAAACATCTCAAAACACTATGGCAAAAAAGTTGTCCTTGAAGACATAAATTTTCACATAAACAGAGGAGAATTTGTATCGATAGTAGGTCCTTCAGGCGCTGGCAAAACCACACTCATAAACGCTCTTATCGGATCAGAACCAATCACAAAAGGATCTGTCCTTGTCGATAATTTCAACGTAACGCGCGCTCGTGCGGGAGAACTCCAGCAATATCGCCGCGGAGTTGGAATGGTTTTCCAAGACTACAAACTCCTTCCCAAGAAAACAGTCTACGAAAACATAGCTTTCGCGCTCGAAGTCTGCGGCTACGACAAATCCTTGGTCCAGAAATACACGGTCGAATCAATGCGCCGCACGGGCCTCGAATCTCTAAGGAACCAATACCCTCGCCAGCTCTCCGGAGGCGAAAAGCAACGAACCGCAATAGCCCGTGCTCTAGTCCATTCACCAACATTGATTATTGCGGACGAACCAACGGGCAATCTCGACGACGAAAACGCAAGCCAAGTCATAGATTTACTGTTGAAATTGAATGAAGAAGGCACTACGGTAGTGCTCGCGACTCACGACAAATATGTCGTAAATAAGATCAAAAAGCGAGTTATCAAAATGGACAAGGGAAAAATTGTAAGCGATAGAAAAGCGGCGATGTATGACTAGGCGGAACGCCAGCTACTCTTACGTCCGGTCATCACATCAAATGCACGCGATGACCGGTCTCACCCCCTCAACCTTTAACCCCCACATATATGGCAACCTACGCAGAAGCAGGAGTGGATATCGAAAAAGGAGATAAAGCCTCCGAAATTGCATACGCTCACGCGAAAAAAACTTTTCCGGGCCGAAAAGGCATGATAGGCGAACCTCTTATAGATGACTGGGGTTTCACCGGCGCAATTGATATGGGAGATTTCTATATAGTCGCAAACGACGATGGAATCGGCACGAAAATGGAAGTCGCCGAGCTCATGGATAAATACGATACAATCGGCTACGACCTCCTCGCGATGGTTTCCGATGACGCAGCTTGTGCAGGCGCGGAATGCATTTCAATCACCAACACAATCGACGCTCCAAAAATCGATGTCAAAAAAATCGACGCAATGATGACCGGCCTCGAAAAAGCCTGTCTCGAACAAAAAGTCTCTGTTGTCGGCGGCGAAATTGCAGAACTCTCTAGCGCCCTGAACGGCTACGTTTGGAACGCATCCGCAATCGGCATTATGGGCAAAGACAAGCGCATAACAAGCGAACACGTCCGCTCCGGCGACACAATTATCGGTTTCCGCTCACCGGGCTTTCGCTCAAACGGAATGACTTTAGTCCGCCACATATTAAAAAACAAATTCGGCGCAGACTGGGTCAAAGCCCCATTCGGTGACGGACGAACCTGGGGCGAAATCGTCCTCACACCTTCAGTCGTATATCACAACGCAATCATGGCCCTTCACGGTCGCTACGGGCAGCCAAAGCAAGTCACCTTAAAAGGCGTAGCCCATATCACTGGCGGCGGCATCCCCGGCAATATTTGCCGCATCCTCGACCGTACCGGTTCAAAGGCTGATTTAAGCTTACTTCCCCCTCCAACCGAAGAAATGCAAAAAATTATCGAACTTGGCCAAGTCAGTAAGGAAGAAGCAGAAACTACTTGGAACCTCGGCATTGGAATGATTATAGTTGTCGGTCCCGAAGAACAGGAGAAAACTCTCGAAATAATCAAAACCGCCGGCTACGACGCACTTGTCATCGGGAAAATAATTTAGACCCTCCTTAAGAAAAAATTTAGGAAAATTTAAGAAAAAATTTAACTTAATTTAAGAAATATTTAAGGTCTGTATGTTAAAGTTAGGGCAGTTTTGCATTTTGAATTTTTCAATGCTAGAATCGTAAGCCCTTAGAGGCCTCCTTACAAACAACCTATGGACCAAGATACAAAAAAAGAATTCGGTAACGTGAAAAAAGAATTCGGTAACGTGAAAAAAGAATTCGGTAACGTGAAAAAAGAATTCACCAAAGTCAAAAAAGACATCAAAGACATAAAAAAATCTCTTAAAACCTTTGCAACTAAAAAAGACCTCGAACGCCTTGCAACCAAAGAGGATCTCAACATTCTCGTCAAAAACAGTCTCAAATATTTTGTAACCAGACCTGAATTCGAAGAATATAAAATTTGGGCAGAAGAAACTTTCCTCACAAAAGAATATTTCGACAAATATGCGCCCTTAATTGAAAACATTTGGGAAGTAGTAAAAGAAAATCAATACGAACGCGAAGTGTATGCAGACAGATATGATCGTTTGGATCTCAAAGTCTTTGACCATGACAGGCGAATTAAGGTCTTAGAAAAGAAAAATTAAAAATCCCCTTGACGGTGAGCGTCCACTCACCTATACTGGAATCACGAAGCCCGGGCTAATCAAAAATTTAACCTCATAACCCTAACAAAATGACTAAAGAAAAAGAACAAAACGCCGAACAAAACACCGAAAAGAACAAAGCGATAGAACTCGCTCTCGCTCAAATCGAAAAGAACTTCGGCAAAGGAGCGATAATGAAAATGGGAGAAGCCAGCCACACTTCCATAGAAACGATTTCAACCGGATCTCTCTCGTTGGATCTCGCCCTCGGCGGGGGAGTCCCTCGCGGAAGAATTGTTGAGATCTTCGGTCCGGAAAGTTCTGGCAAAACAACACTAAGCCTTCACATCGTGGCCGAAGCGCAAAAAAACGGTGGAATATGCGCTTTTGTCGATGCTGAGCATGCCCTCGACCCGGTTTACGCCAAAAAAATAGGAGTAGACATAGACAATCTTCTTCTTTCACAGCCGGATAGTGGCGAACAGGCACTCGACATAGTTGAAGCTCTTGTCCGAAGCAACGCACTTGATGTAATTGTTATAGATTCGGTTGCGGCACTAACCCCACGCGCGGAAATAGAAGGTGACATGGGAGATTCACACATGGGTCTTCAGGCACGCTTGATGAGCCAAGCACTCCGAAAATTAACAGCAGCGGTCGGCCGATCAAGAACTACTGTAATCTTCCTCAATCAAATGAGAATGAAAATCGGGATCATGTTCGGAAATCCTGAAACAACCACGGGAGGACAAGCTCTCAAATTTTACTCTTCAGTAAGAATGGATATTCGTAACATCGGGAAAATTGAGGGCTCAGATATCGACGGCAAAACATCGGTAGGTAGCAGGGTAAGAGTAAAAGTGGTGAAGAACAAGATAGCGCCCCCATTCAAGACGGCAGAATTTGACGTCTCATACAGCAAAGGCATCTCTATAGAGGGAGAACTTATTGATCTCTCTTCAAAATACAACATCACCAGAAAATCAGGAGCGTTCTACACCTACGGAGAAACCAAATTGGGCCAGGGTCGCGAAAACGCAAAAGATTTCTTGAGAGAGAACAAAAAATTGGCAAAAGAAATTGAAAAAGCAATCAAAGCCGAATTTGGAAAGAGAGCCAGCGTGGAAACCGTAGAAGCGGTCCAGGCGGTTGACACGGAAACAGGCGAAATTTCCAGCTAGCGCAAGAGGTTGGTCCGGCTTCAGACGGAGCCAACCTATTTGCGCAAATAGCGGCCCCAAGGCCGCCCAAATTACATAAAAAAGGCCCGGCTTCAGACGGGGCACCAACACACCCATCCACATGCCATACGAACAGCTTCTTCAAAAAGCTCTGGGACTAATCTCAAGACACCGTTATACGGTCCTTAAGCTTAAGGATAAGCTCGTTCTATATTACGAAAAACAGATAGAAAAAGGAGAATTGCCGCCGGTTTCAAAAACAGAAAAAGAACAAGAAATCAAAAAAGTATTGCTTCGCCTCAAAGAACTGAAATATCTGGACGACACGCAATATTCAAAGGACTTTATAACAACCCGCACCGAATTAAAACCAAAAGGCCGTTTCATGCTGCAAAGAGAACTAAGAAAAAAAGGTATCCACCCCGATCTCGCAAAAAGAATTCTCGAAGAAACAGAGATCGACGAAAATGCAAACGCAATCAAAGCTCTTGGAAAACGCATCTCATCCCTCTCAAAAGATCCTCCGCTTAAACAAAGGCAAAAGGCGATGCGCTTCTTGGCTTCAAGGGGCTTTAATCTAGAAGCTATTTACAAAGCAATCGGATATTGGTACAATAAGACCGAAATGTAGCGTCAATTTTAAACAGGATCTTATTTAAGATTCTGTTTTTTTATAACCCCAAAATCATGCAAACACAATTTATAGCCGCAATCAATCAGATCTGCGACGAAAAAAACATCCCACGCGACAGCGTGCTTGAAACAATTAAGGCAGCTTTGAGAACCGCATACCGCAAAGACTACGGAAACAAAGAACAGGAGATAGAAGTGGATTTGGACGACAACTCCGGCATTGCGACAGTCTACCAAGTTCTCCAGGTCGTAAAGAAAGTTGAAGACGAAAACCTGCAAGTCAGCGTGGCGGACGCAAAAAAATACGACAAAAAAGCGGAAGAAGGTGACACTATCCGCATTGACGTTACTCCTGCGGAATACGGTAGAATCGCTGCCCAATCAGCAAAACAGGTAATTATTCAAAGAATCCAAGAAGCTGAACGCGACATAATGTACGACATCTTCAAAGATCGCGAAAACGAAATGATTAACGCGGTTGTTCACAGAGTGGACAACAGTGACGTATACGTGAATTTAGATAACAAAATTACGGCGCAACTCCCGTTCTCTGAACAAATTAGAAGTGAAAAATACTATTCCGGCCAAAGAATAAAGCTGTATTTGGACAAAGTTGTAAAAACCACAAAAGGTCCTCAGCTATTGATCTCAAGAACTCACCCAAACCTGGTCAAGAAACTTTTGGAACTCGAAATCCCGGAGGTGAAATCAGGAGTTGTTGAGGTGAAATCAATTGCTAGAGAACCGGGAGTAAGATGCAAAGTCGGCGTTAGTTCAAAAGACGAAAAAATCGATCCGATCGGATCATGCGTAGGTCAAAAAGGTGTCCGCGTCCAGAACATTATGGAAGAATTAAACGGTGAAAGAATAGACATTATCGAATGGTCTGACGACCAAGAAGCCTACATCAAAGCATCTTTGGCTCCGGCGAAAACGGCAAAAATCGTTCTCAACGACAAGGCCAAAAACGCAAAAGTATACGTCGATAGCGATCAACGCCCGCTTGCCATCGGCAAAAACGGACAAAACGTTCGCCTGGCCTCAATACTAACAGGTTGGGAAATCGACATTTTGGATATCAACGATTTGGAGGAAAAGGCAAAACCGAAAGAAGAAAGAACAGAAGAAGAGAAGAAAGAAATGACAGTAGAACTTCTCAATATGCCGGAAGAAGTTACGAAAAAATTAACGGAAGCAAATCTCACATTGGTAGAGCAATTAAGAGGGCTGTCAAAGAAAGATCTCACCCAGGTCGAAGGGATAAATGAAGAAGCCGCGGAGAAGATTGTAGAAGCGATGAAGAAATACCAATAACAGACGCCACAGCAGACACCGCAGGTGTCAATTCCTACATCGTCAACCCCAGCGCCAGCCGAGCCTCCCTCGTCAGCGAGCTCCCCCGCCGAACCCCGCAATAATACATAAATCAGGCAAGTCTAGGACGATTCCTTAACTTGCCTTTTTATGGTATAATTACACGAATTAATTAGATGTAAATGGCAGATGACCCAACACAACAAGACGACGGCTCCAAAGAAGAACAATTGTTCGCCGATCCATCGAAAAAATCTCAGACCGCCACAGCGAAAGCTGCTGCAACTCAAGCTGATGCGACCCAGACAACTGCAGCCCAGACTGCCACAGCCAAGGCTGCCGAAACGGAAATTGTTCTCAGCGGAATTAATCGCGACTTCGAAGAGAAAAACACCCTCAAGAAAGCAAAAGAGCTGAATCTTTCATATGTGAATATCGGCAAGACTCCGATCAATCCGGATTATTTAAAATTAATCCCGTTCGAAACCGCCGAAAAAGCAAAAGTAGCAAGCTTCTATAAGGTCGGAAATAAATTGCGCGTCGCAGTTTTAGATCCGGAGAATCCGGAAACGAAAAAAGTTTTGGATGATCTGAAGAAACAGGACTACAAACTCAACGTCAATCTCGCCTCGAACAGCGGAATATTGGAAGCAATCCAAAAATACAAAGACCTTCAGATCTACAAAGAAAAGGAAATCATCGAAAGCGTTGAAGAAAAATGGATCAAAACATACGAGAAAGAAATCGCGGAATTAAAAGAACTTGAAAAACGTCTTCCCGAAGTGACAGCAGAAGAAGGGATCAATTTAATAAACATCGGAGCGATGAAAACAAAAGCTTCCGACGTTCACTACGAGCCGACAACGGAGAACACAATAGTGCGTTTCCGTATCGACGGAGTTCTCTACAAAGTTTTTGAAATAAAACCAAAAATTTACGCAAACATTTTGAACCAGGTGAAATATCAGACCAAAATGAGAACCAATGTTTCCGACATGCCACAGGACGGAAGATACAATTTTAACTACAATGAACGCAAAGTCGATGTCCGTGTCTCGGTCATCCCAACAGAAAGTTCAGAGTCGATTGTTTGTAGGTTCTTGGACAGCGGCCAAAAATTCACGTCTTTTGAAGAGCTTGGTTTCGAAGACACCTATTTAGCAAAAATAAAAGGTTTACTGGAAATTACTCACGGAATGATACTTGTAACCGGACCCACCGGATCAGGTAAAACAACAACTCTTTATTCTCTTCTGCAAGGCTTTAACAAGCCCGAAAAAAAGATAATTACATTGGAAAATCCGATTGAATATCACGTCGACGGAATCGTCCAAAGTCAGATTAACGAAAAAGGAGATTATAATTTTGCCTCTGGCTTAAGAGCCATTCTCCGTCAGGATCCGGATATTGTAATGATCGGTGAAATCCGTGATTTGGAAACCGCCGAGACGGCGGCTCAAGCGGCTCTCACGGGACACGTCGTTCTTTCCACTCTCCACACAAACAGCGCGATCGAAAGTATCCCGCGTTTAATCAATATGGGCGCGGAACCATTTGTGGTTTCACCGGCTCTCGATACACTCATCGCACAAAGATTGGTCAGAAAAGTATGCAAAGATTGTGCGAAACTTTCCCCAATCACCGATCAAGAAAAACAGGAATTTGAAAAAGCTTTCGAAGAACTGAAAAAATATAGTCCATCCTTAATCCCGCCCATGCCGGAAAAACTTTATCACGAAGTGGGATGCGATAAATGCAGTCAAACAGGATATTTGGGACGAATGGTCATCGCGGAAATGATAACGGTCGATGACGAAATGAAAGAATTAATTATTCAAGGAGCATCGGTTGGAAAACTTCTCGAACTTGCTCGCAAAAAAGGCCTGGTCACAATGAAAGAAGACGGATTTAAAAAAGCGGCTTTAGGCCACACGACCGTCGAAGAAGTCCATAGAGTAATCAGGGTTTCCGAAGAACAGCCATCCTGGCGGCCCTAAATCAATCCTTTATTAAGAACGAAAAGATTCCGGCAATCGCAAGAATTATGGCGGCAACGACAAAGACGGAATCAAAGGGGAGGAATATTAAAGATGTGGAAACAATGGCGGGTCCAAAAAATCTTCCAACCGGCTCAGAGGTGATGAACACTCCATATAACGTATCTTCATTTTCTTTTTCAACATTTTTAAAAAAATAAACATCGCGTAACGGCTCAATAAACGCCGCCCCGACATTGGCCAAAATCAAAAAGAGAGCGTCGAGATAAAAAACAGGGGAAAACCAAACTGCCAAAGCAAAAAAAGCGATAATAAAAAATCCACTGATAACAGGCAACCTCAATCCTTTTTTGTCGGCATATTGCCCGATCGGCATTTCAAAAAGAATATATGGCAAAATGCACAGGGAAATTATCAACCCGGTAGTATCGCTACCATATCCACTATCGGCGACAAACAAAGGAACAACAACTGTTTTAAAAGACATCCACAAAATCAACGCAACAGAAACAAAATAAGCGATAATTCTGTTTCTACTCCCAACGTATTTTTTAAATCTATTAAAATCATCAACCTTTTTCACTTTGCTCTCCAAATGGGGCTGTGCCAATGACGGATGCCTTTTAACCAAATGCTGATGAGAAAGATAAAGAAGCGTTATTGCCATGCAAAGACCCGACAAAATAAACACGGGTTCATTCCCGGCATACCTCGCGATTACACCACCGGTTATAGGCCCGATAGCCCAACCGATATTACTGAACAAATAATAAAAACCCTCGGTTTTCCCGAGATTGTTTGCCTTGGCAAAATCTCGAACCATTAACGCCAAAGCCATCAAAATATACAGAATGACAAAAACTCTCAAAAACTCTACGGAAAACAAAAAATAGGTACCATTTACGAAAACAAACGTCATCGTGAGCAGTGCCCCGGCCATGAAAGCAAAATACAAAACCGCCATTCTCGAAAATTTGCGAAAAAAGAACGAGGAAGAAAGTCCGGCAATCGCCATCGCGATCGCCATCGCCGAATAAAAATATCCAACGTAAGATTCACTATTTATGATCGATTCTACGAAATTCGGGAAAATCGGCAATAACAAGCTTGTACCAAAACAATGAATCAAAGCTGCCCAAGAGAATATTCGTCCCTCCTTGCTGACATGCGGTGTTCGCAGATTTTGCAATTTCATACAGCGATTCTAGCATCCGGTCAAAAAGTCCTCAAATAAAATCCATTGTCAGTTCCAGCGATTAGGCCGTAAATTTCCAGAAGAGACAAAGACTTGTTTATATCTTTCGAACTCAATCCGGTTCTTTCGATGATCTGATCGACATTAACAGGTCTGGTTTTTGGAATTGCGTCTAAAACTTTATTAACATCAACTCCAAGATCAGCCGCAGCGCCAACCCCGGCGCCAGTACCAACACCGCCTCCCTCCAAACTTTTTCTAGTGAATAATGTCGGCTGGATTTTGAGCTCACGAATTATATCCATACCGCTTGAGACAGACTTTGCAACAAGTCCTTGAATCAATTTATTGCATCCGACGGACTCAATCCTATCGATATCTCCGGGAACGGCAAAAACTTCGCGGTCCTCCTCATTCGCCCTCTTCGCTGTTATCAAAGCTCCGGAACTTTCCGGCGCCTCCACTACCAACGTCGCCAAACAAAGCCCCGCAATAATCCTATTCCGCGCAGGAAATGAGAATTTACTTGCAGGCGCCTCCCCCTCATATTCACTCAAAACGCATCCGCCAGCCGCAACAATTCGCCCGGCCAAATCCCTGTTTTCAACAGGATAAACATTCTCGATGCCGGTTCCCAAAACTGCAACGGTCTTTAAACCAAACTTCAAAGCGTTCTCGTGGGCCAGAGTATCAATTCCCCGCGCCAAACCAGACACGATAACAACATCGCATAATGACAAATCCTCGATCAGTTTCTCCACAGCCATTCGTCCATACGGCGTAAAATTCCTCGTTCCGACAACCGCGATCAAATTCCCATTCAACACGGAAACATCTCCCTTGAAGAAAAGTCTCTCGGGGCGCTGATAGATATTCCGGAGCAAAGTGGGATATGAAGGTTCTGAGATTTCTAAAAAATTTACCATATCTCAATGATACAGCATGGACCTTAAATTTTTCTTAAATTTTCCTTAATTCTTTTCCTCTTCCTTAACATCCTTCTTGACTTCCTTTTTTTCCTCCTTCACCCTAAAGAAGCTTTTTATGCTTTTTTCAGTACCAAAAGCGACATTTTTCGTGCCGCAAAGTTTACATTTATAAACGTATTTTTTCCCGATCTTTTCTGCGCTGACGATCTTTTCGCAGTCTTTGCAGTAAAAGACTATTAAATTTGATTTCTCGGCCATATTTACTTATTTATTAAATTATCCGAAGAAGAAGGTTCCTCAATTTTCACCGATATAATTTCTCTTTGGGCTCTTTGCTGGGAATCCTCAACTTTAATCAACCGGTCGAGCTTTCCCTCGGTCTCAAAGGAAACACCCTTGTCTTTATTCAACTTGAGCCCGCCCAACAAAACAGAAATTGCTCCGGCAAACGCCATGATCATCCCAAACTTCATCTCCTTCATCGTGATATTTACGCCAAACTTGGAATGAAAATAAATACTACTGGTTATTATCAATAAAAACAAAGACATCGCCCCAACAAAAATATAAAAATGCGCTTCCTCCAAAGGTAGTCTCGGCAATTTCTTCTCTAACAACCTAAACCCAACCAAGCACAAAGAAGCAATGGCAAAAGCAAAAATCAAAAACCCAAGCAAATAAAGTGGTCCATTAAGCCCAATATACTTTTCCCCAGTATTGAAAGTGTCTAAATCGGCATACCAAGGCAAAAACGCGCCCATGAAAGTCAACGCTGCCCCAAAACCAACGAGTTTCAAACCCAAAGAAAGTTTTCCAATTTTATCGAACATATTCTCTTGCGGCATGGCAACATAATAACCAAAACGCCTCGCAAATTCCATAGAAATTCCATAGAATGAAGCCACATAGACCACGAAAACACTATGAAAATAGGAATAGACATAAGAACGGCGGGGGGTGAAAAAGCAGGCAAGGGCCAGTTTACTTTCTGCATCACTCGCGAATTACTTAAAATCGATCGCGAAAATCGTTATTTTCTGTACACAAATAGCGGGATCGCGGGCTTCGAAGAATTCAAGAACGTGGAAATGGTTATCATCGACGCAAAGGGCTTAACCTGGCACAGGGCGGTGATGAAAGATCTTAAAAAACAAGAGATCAAAATATTTTTCGCGCCCTCAAGTTTCATCATTCCGGCTCTTCTCTCAAAAAAAAGCGGGATAAAAACAATCATCACGATTCACGACTTGGTCTCTTTCATTTTCCCGGCAACTCACGACAAAAAAGCGCGCTTAATAGAAAAGATTTTCCTTAAAAGAGCAATCAAAAAAGCAACTGCGTTAACAACTGTTTCCGAAAACACGAAGCGAGACATCATCGAAAAGTTCGGTCTTGCGGACGCCACAAGCGCCACGAGCGGCCTCGCGGGCGATCCCGCGGACCTCGCGAGCGAAAAAATCCAAATCATCCCTTGCGCGGCTTCGGAAGATTTTTCACCAGTAGAGCGCTCGGAAGAATTTATTCAAAAAACAAATTTGCCCGAGAAATTCTTTCTGGCGGTGGGGACAATTGAGCCCCGCAAAAATTACGAGACATTGATTCAGGCATTTGCGATGATTCGCCAACTTCATCCAAATCACCACCTACTTATAGCGGGCAAACAGGGTTGGGGATCGGAAAATCTGGAAGAACTGATTCGCGAAAACTATCTGCAAAAATACGTCCATTTCTTGGGATACGTGACAAACAAAACATTGAATAAACTCTATAATCTCGCCGAGGCCCTCATTTTCCCGTCGTATTATGAAGGATTCGGAATCCCGCCTTTGGAGGCGATGCAAGCAGGCTGTCCGGTGATTTCATCTCACTCATCTTCGATGCCGGAGGTGATAGGGGATGCTGCGATTTTTTGCGACCCGAGTAGTCCCGCGGAATTTGCCAAAGCGATGGAAACCCTCTTAAGTAGCCCCTCTCTCCGTCTGGACCTTGTGAACAAAGGCAGAATCCAATCAAAGAAATTTTCATGGGCTGCCTCTGCTCAAAAGCTATACACGCTCATAAAAACCTTGTAATATAACCTTGCCATGGATAAAGTATTCAATTGTGAAAAAATCAGAAAGGTCGGGATTATTACAAAACGGGATATTGAACCATATATTAAGGTTCTGAAGAAAATTGAAAAATACTTCAAAGGGAAAAAATTTGAAGTTATTTGGGACGAGAATTCGGCTCGCGCATTGGGTAAACAAAAAGGCTACAAGAAAGAACGCCTTCTCGTTCTCTCAGATATGGCGATAACGCTTGGCGGAGATGGAACCCTTCTGAAAACAGCGCGAAGATACCCGAGGAAAAACATCCCAATTCTCGCGGTGAATCTTGGCACGTTGGGCTTTCTCACCGAAACCACGGAAGACAAAATGTTTGACGTTCTGAACAAGGCCTTTAAAAACCAATGTAGTCTGGATAGACGATCGATATTAAGAATCACGCTATACCGAAAAGGTAAAAAGCACTCTACGTACTTGGCTCTCAACGATGTCGCAATCAACCAAGGCGCATTTGCGAGACTGATTCAAATACGTGTGGAGATAAATCAAAGACTTGTTAATAGGTTCAAAGCGGATGGACTTATAGTTTCAACTCCAACAGGTTCAACAGCACATTCATTGTCAGCGGGCGGACCGATCGTCCATCCTCATGTCACGGGGATTATAATGACACCGATTTGTCCTGTTTCACTCTCCATGCGTTCAATTGTCTTGCCGGACAATAGACAGCTAACAATCTTTGTCGAAACAGAACGTCGTGGTGGCCAGGCCGAAGAAATCGGACTGACACTGGACGGGCAAGATGTAGTTGCTCTCGAATATGGAGACGAAATAAAAGTTCGCAAATCAAAACGAAATATGTATTTGATTCGCGAAGGCACAAGATATTACAAGGTTCTAAGAGATAAATTAAATTGGGGCAACAGTTCAGCCTGAGCCGCCGCCAACCTCGCAACAGGAACTCTATACGGGCTGCAACTTACATAATTAAGGCCAATTTCTTTGCAGAACCAAATTGATTCAGGATCGCCGCCTTGCTCACCGCAAATACCTATTTCAAGATCTGGATCAGCTTTTCTAGCCAACTCAATGCAGGTACGCATCAATTTGCCAACGCCTTTGCGATCAATCCCTTGCATCGGATCTCGAGGCAAAACGCCTTTATCAATATATGCCGGAACAAACCTCCCAACATCGTCCCGCGAAATACCATAAGTCGTTTGAGTTAAATCGTTGGTTCCGAACGAAAAGAAATCTGCCACTTCAGCGAGCTCGTCGGCTATCAAACACGCTCGCGGAAGTTCAATCATTGTCCCAATTTTGTAATTGAAATTGATCTTATCTCCAAATTCGCTAATTTTTTCCTCGACAACCTTTCTCATCGCGCGTAACTCCTCAACCATCCCAACTAACGGGATTTCAATCTCCACATTCGCCCTGAACTCGCCGCGCCCACTGACCAAAATAGCTGCTTCGCAAATCGCCTCAACCTGCATTGCGTAAATTTCCGGATAAGTAATTCCAAGTCGGCATCCTCTGTGGCCAAGCATTGGATTTATTTCATGCAGCGAACTAATAACCCCCTTCAATTCTTCGATATCAACATCCATTTCAACCGCCAGGCGTTCGATAGCCTCTTCTTTATTAGGCAAAAATTCATGCAGAGGCGGGTCAAGAAGTCTTATTGTGCACGGGCGATCCTCCATTACTTCAAATATTCCAATAAAATCATCACGCTGGTAAGGCATCAGTTCTTTCAAGGCTTCCTTCCGGCCGGCCTCGTCCTTGGCCAAAATCATTTTTCTCACATAATGGATCTTATCATCGTCAAAAAACATGTGTTCCGTTCTGCAAAGCCCGATTCCTTCGGCTCCAAATCCAATTGCGACGCGACAATCGTCGGGCATATCAGCGTTCGTGCGCACATTGAGAACTCGGATCTCATCTGCCCATTCCATAAGTTTCCCGAATTCCCCGACAACTTTTGGGGTCGTCATTTCGACTTCGCCAAGATAAACCTCGCCTTTAGTGCCGTTTAAAGTGATTACGTCTCCTCCATTGACGACAATATCGCCAATTATCATTTTTTTGGCTGAAACATTGACCATTACACTGCTCGCTCCGGCAACACAGCACTTGCCCATGCCTCTGCAAACCACAGCCGCATGCGACGTCATTCCCCCCAAAGATGTCAGAATTCCTTTAGCTGCATGCATGCCGTGAATATCTTCTGGACTCGTTTCTCTCCTACACAAAATTACATCTTCGCCTTTTGCAGCCCACTCCTGCGCCTCATCCGCAGTAAACACAACTTGTCCCGATGCGGCTCCCGGCGACGCGGGAAGTCCACGCGCGACAGCGGAAGCGGAAGCCTTCGGGCTGATTTGCTTGTGTAACAATTGACCCAACTGCCCGGCATCAACTCTCATCAGCGCTTCTTCCTTCGTAATTAACTTCTCAGCGACCATATCAACAGCAATCTTCACGGCAGCCGGGCAAGTGCGCTTCCCATTTCTAGTCTGCAACAGATAAAGCTTTCCTTCTTCAATCGTAAACTCAAGATCCTGCATGTCCCTAAAATGCTTCTCCAATTTTTCCTGAATTTCGAAAAGCTCTTTATAAATCATAGGTCGATCTTGCTTCAATTCCGAGATTGGCTTCGGTGTCCTTATTCCGGCAACAACATCCTCCCCTTGAGCATTCATCAAATACTCACCAAAAAACTCTTTTTCTCCGGTCCCGGGATCGCGTGTGAAAGCCACGCCGGTGCCACTCTCACTACCCATATTTCCAAAAACCATAACCTGTATGTTGACGGCAGTTCCGGGCAAACCAACAATTGAATTAAGTTTCCTATACGTAACTGCCCGCGAATTATTCCACGACTTAAAAACCGCTTCGATCGCCCCCTTGAGCTGCTCTAAAGGATTTTTCGGAAAATCGCGGCCGGTCTTCTCCCGCACAATCCCCTTAAACTGTTCAACCAACCCTTTCAAATCATCAGCGTTCAAATCCGTATCAGCCTCAACTTTGCGCGCTTTTTTCATCTCAGACAACGCGTCCTCAAACGCATCACTTGAAACTCCCATCACCACGTCTCCAAACATCTGAATAAATCTTCTGTAGCAGTCGTGAGCAAATCGTTCACTCCCGCTCTTGCGAGCAAGCGCAAGCACGGTATCGTCATTTAGCCCAAGATTCAAAACCGTATCCATCATCCCTGGCATCGAAGCCTTTGCCCCGCTTCGCACACTCACAAGCAGAGGATCTTTCTTGTCCCCAAACTTCCGTCCCATCTTTATCTCGAGTTCCGAAATCTTATCCCCCAGCTGATCAGCAAATCCATCAGGATACGTCCCGTCGGAAGCGAATTTGGCGCAAACCTCCGTCGTTATAGTAAATCCGGGAGGAACAGGTATGCCCATACAGGTCATTTCTGCCAAATTAGCGCCTTTCCCGCCGAGAAGATCTTTCATATCTTTGTTTCCCTCATCGAACGAATAAACGTACTTCATTGGAGTTTGAATTAAGAGCTAAAAAACAAAGTGCCCTCATCCAGGTCCGAAACCTCAGGAGGGCACTTCCCAGTATAGGAAACTCTCACCGTATTTTCAATTGCGCTCGCGGCGAAAAGGTTATGTCTTCACGAACATCATCGCGAATACCTTGCGGCCCCACATTCACAACTTTTTTTGGAAGGAACATAGTTTTTGAAAATGCTTTGTTACATTTTTGAGCATTATACATGTTCAGTCCTTCAGTTTTGTAACAGCATTTTCAAAAACTATGTTCCTTCCAAAGTTTCTCCAGCCTCTCCATCGCAGTAATAAACGCAGCGGTTCTCATGTCGCAAGAATGTTGGTCCCTGTTTGCCGCAACCTCTCTGTATGCATCCTGCATAATCTTTACCAACTTCTCTTGTACCTGCTCATAAGTCCATTTCTCACCATGTATGTTCTGGTACCATTCAAAATAACTCACGGTAACTCCGCCTGCATTCGCCAAAATATCCGGCACAACCATTATTCCTTTCTTCTCCAAAATCTGGTCAGCCTCAGGAGTAACTGGTCCATTAGCAAGCTCGAGGATGAACCTCGCCCTAAATTTATCGGCATTTTCAGCAGTAACCTGATTTTCAAGAGCGGCCAAAACCAAAATATCGCATTCAGAAGTCAAGAATTCTTGATCCTTGCAAACAATTGTATTTTCAAAGCCTGCTTGTCCATGAGCGTCCGTAACAGATCCCTTTTCCTCCTTGATCGCCGAAACTTTCTCCGGATCAAGCCCGCCTTCCTTCGCTATCAACCCTCCTCGCGAATCCGAAACGCCTTTAATAATATATCCTTTTTCGTGCATCAACTTCGCCATAAAACCTCCGGCATTTCCATATCCTTGAATAAATACTATTGTTTCCGCAGGCTTTATGCCCTGGTCCTCAGCCAACATGTCCAAAACGTAAATTCCACCCTGAGCTGTGGCAGTATCGCGCCCAATACTTCCTCCATCCTCAACCGGTTTCCCGGTGATAACACCAGGACAATCCTTGCCGACAAATTTTGAATACTCATCTTTCATCCACGACATGATTTTCCCATTTGTGTTCACGTCTGGAGCCGGAACGTCCACGTCCGGCCCAATAATAGGCGCTATCGCTCGCGCATACGCTCTACTCAATCTCTCCAATTCACCTTCGGACAATTCTTTCGGGTTTACAATCACGCCGCCCTTTCCACCGCCCATCGGGATCCCAACAACACTGCATTTCATCGTCATCCACGCAGACAAGGCCTTAACTTCGCTCAAATCAACTTGCTGATGGAAACGAATACCACCCTTAAAAGGTCCGGCAAAATTATTATGCTGAGCTCGGTAGCCTTTAAAAATCTTCAAAGCCCCGCCATCAAGTCGCACAGGAAGCGAAACTTCCATAACTCTCATGGGTTCATCCAAAATCATCTTCAATTCCGGATCCAAATGCATAAGCGTAGCAGCCTTTTCTATCTGCTTTAGTGTGTTTTCAAACAGAGCCATAGCTTTACATGGTTAGAGAAATATGAAAAAGCGTTGTTATTAAAAATCCCACAAAAGCGGTGCTAATTGGCACAGTTAAATTGTCATCGAGTTTATTGGTCAAAGTTTCAATAATCGTCGCCGTCAAAGCCATTCCAACAAAAACAAGCGGATACTCCCACATAATCACAGCCCCTGCGAATAAATTCGCAATAAGTCCCGCAAAAGTCCCGACATAAGTCTTGTTCCTCCTGATTTTCCTGCTACCAAACATCATTCCTGCCGCCGCAGACAAAGAATCTCCGACAACCATCATCATCATCGCCGTGAACGCAATCCAATAATCAAAAACCGCAAAAACAATAATGCCGGAAAGCATGAACGCCATCATCGCGGAAGGTTTATTGAACTCTTTTTTTCTAAAAAGAACATCAACAAGCCGGAGAACTCTCGGCCGATACTCAAGTCTTATGTGTTCAAACAACATTACTACGAGAAGAATAAGAACCAAAGCGGCCAAAGACAGTTCTCTTCCCAAATACAAAACCCCTAGCGAATATGCAACTATCAAGGCGATTCCGGCGAAAAAATGCCAACTCTTCCTTAAAAGTTCTTTTAAGACCTTTATTTTTTTCTTCCTAACATGGATGCCCATGGCCCGAATTCTATACTCACAAATAAAATTTCGCAAACTTCTTCTTTTCTCTGAACCTTTCTCTAAGCTTGAGGAAAATAAAAATCGCAGACGAAAAAAGAATTGCCAAGGCAAAAATGGCGGAAAAAATCCAGCCACCACCGCCAAACCCGGCTCCACTGGCAGCTCCGGCAACATTCGTAGCCAAAAAATCCGCATTAACAACTCCATCCTGCAAACTCTCTCTGTCCAAAACCAAATCCTCAAACTCAACCAGATCAATATCCTGTCTCACAACATCCAAAGTCGAAACAACTCCATTCTCAAAACTAAACTCATAAACATTGATGGAAGGATCAAGCTGCTGAAAATAAAAATCCGCAAACCCGCCTTCTCCAACGGGGAATTCGTCATTTCTTCGCAAAGTTTCGCCATATACAAGCTCGCCGGTTTCCTGCCCGAGAACGTCTTTCACGGCCGTAACAAGATAAAATGGATCACCGCCCCTCTCCAAAAACTCGCCCGGATCATACCGCAAGAAACTCAATATGCCCGAGTCATATTTCAAATGAAAAGCGGCTCCCAAAACTGGAGTTTGAATATCCGAAATTTTAGCCGACAATTTCAAAATATCATGGTCCAAAAACTGTCCTTCCAAAAAAACTTTCCCGGTAGCGCTGCCATCCTCGGCAGCACCATCCTCGTCAGCGCCGGCCGACTCACTCGACTCGCCCACAGAGCCCTCCTCCTCCCACCATTCTAAACTTGTTGTTGTAGTCATGAATGTTCAATTTAAAAAATAAACAGGGCGGCGAACAGGGCGGCAAAACTCTAAGTTTCGCCGCCCAGCCCTCTCTCATCACGACGTCGTCCCAAAATTCGCCCCGATATCTATCAAATCACTTCCATCAATCACCCCGTCATAAGTCGTATCCGCCAACGCGGCATACGCGTCCGCGCCAAATTTTGATCCATAATGTCTCGCCAAATTTTCCACATCGCGCCCATCGACTCTTCCGGACCTATTGTTGTCGCCAATCACCCCCCGTGTTTCAACGCCGCTCACAGAAACAGCGGCGCTTTGAATGCCATTTTTTACGGCTCGCACCTGATATTGATACGATATACCCGGCACAATCGCTCCGCCAAAACTCAAATCATCATTATCGACAAACACTACCGAAACGGAAGTGCCAATTTGCGCCAAAGATCCATCAACCGCCTTTCGATAAATTATGTAACTGTCAGCTCCGCTCGCGGGCGCATTCCAATTCAATTTCAAGCTGTACAAAGCATCTCCCAAAGCCGCAGCCAACCCCGAAACGCCGCTAACCGTATTCGAGCCAACTTCCAGAAACGCGCCCGTCATTGCAAACAAAACATCCCCCAAAGAATCAGCCATAAAACTTCCTCCGCCAAACGTCAAAGAGCTCTTAGCCCCCTCGCCGCCGACTACTTTGAACTCCAATGTAAATAAATTTCCGCTTCCCGAAACTCCCGAAGCAGGGGATACCAATCGAGCATTCCCAACTACAATTTTTCCCGCGACCCCATTCTCCAAAGCTGTATTAAAAGCGGTCGATACCTGCCCGTTGCCGCTCAAAAACCCATCCTCTTTCGCGCTCAAAAATGTCAAAACCGCAGGATCATAAACAACGTCAAACCCATAAGCGAAAAGATTTGACGCGTTATTCGCAATCAAAGTCGCAGTCAAAACCTCGCCATTCAATGGCTTCTCATTCGATAGATTAAATTCGACCGATACAGAACCCGGCACCCCCTTAAAAACGCTATTTTGACCTTTCGGAGTTCCGAGTTGCGCGCTTACGCTTGTAGCAAAATTCGCCGCTGAATCCAAGATTACCGATGGATCAATCCTCTCCATCGTGGCTTTCGAAGTGCCGTTCCCGGCATACCAAGCTCCACCGCCAGAATTCACGCTATCCACGACCAAACCGGCCGCGGTTTTCAAAATCAAACTGTCCCCGCTATTCGCCAAAGACAATCCCACAACCGCATCCGCCGCCACAGAAGAAACCGCGGCCTCACTATCTTCAATTAAAAAATATCCATGCGCCGGCACAATGCCACTCACGATCACATTTTTGTCCGTATAGTCGTCTTCAATGTACCACCCGCTCAAATCCACAGCCTGCGAAGTCGTGTTATAAAGTTCAATCCACTCGTCGTTTGAATTAGCCGCCGATCCGGCCCACGCAATTTCGTTGATAACAACGCTGCCGATTCCCGATTCGGCATGCGCGACCAAAAGGCCGCTCAAAAACATTTGCATGCATAGTGCGACAAAAGTCGCCGCTGCCGCAAGTAACCTAAAATTCCCGAAACCAAACCTGTTCATTTTGTTTTTGTTAAGAAATAAATTTTTGCTCCACGCCTGGCGCACACACCTGCGCGTTGCGCACACTGCGCTTGTTGCGCGTCTCGCGCTCGCACGCATCACGTACATTTTGCACTTTTTGTTTTGCCGGCCGGCAATATGCCACGTGCTCAAAAGAGCCTCTCAAGCATAGCAGGCGTTTCTTAAATATTTCTTAAATAAAAGTAAATTTTTCCTTAAAAAATCCTTAATTTTTTCTTAAAAGCACAAACTTGTTTGCGCCGCCACACAAGTCTCACCACACCTCCTCGGCCACGCAACTACATTTTCGAAGATTATTTCCCCACCCCACCTCCTAATTTTATGGTGCAGGGAAAATTAAAATTTTTATGCTATTTTTTGCTTATCACGATGAGCAAAAACCACTTCTGCGTACATGCTAGCAGAAGTGGCATATAGCATAATTTTCAATTTTCCTCCTGCACCATAAAATAATCCCCAGCCATACTTTCCTCAAACGTATACGGACTCATCTCAACAGGAAAAAACTCCCCCCACTCGCCGGCCTGCCGCATATGCGCAATAATCCGCTCGCGCAAAGCTTTATACTCCGCCTCGCCGTATTGTTTGTTGAAAATACAATGCCGCCCATTCTTCACGCTGACACACCCAAACAAATCCTTCGAATACATCCCGTACATCGAATACGCGGAATCCGAAGTCCCGTAACACGAAATACACGCGATATTCCCGTACGTATTGTCGCCAGTTTCCAAACATTCATAACACATCTCCGACGAAAACCCCCACGCGTAAACATCATAGCAATCCCGCGCGTCATGCAGCCACACGCAATAACTGCAATCCTCAAGATGCGAAACATCAAAACAATAAAACGCATTTTTGCTGTGATAAATCCCGTCGCCCGTCACGTTCTCATTGTGCTCGCCAATCATGTATTTCTGCGGAAATTTCACGAGGTGCTCCATGAAATGCGAATCAAGCGCGTATTTCACAATTTCCCGCACATACGCCTCTTCCCCAAGCTCCTTATTGAACAAACAATATTTTTTGTTATGCAAATTCACACACCCAAAACATGACTGACAATTCCTACAGTTATACAAAAATGACGAGTCGCTGCAGCTCCTGCAATTTTTTGAGAAATTTAAATTATAGCAATTTTCACACTCAAGACATTCATAACAAAGATCACATTTAGCCAGCATAAAATTGTCACAGCAATCCCG
>Ga0265296_1001162_pt1 | contig 31956 bp, 35 predicted proteins | sample MunlanPumphouse1_FD_189073 | JGI IMG/M metagenome (GOLD analysis project Ga0265296, IMG submission 189073) | Groundwater microbial communities from a municipal landfill in Southern Ontario, Canada - Pumphouse #1 | ecosystem: Environmental > Aquatic > Deep subsurface > Groundwater | place...
TATGACCACTCACGAGAACACTCGCTCCCGACGCTCCGATATCCTCGCTCATCACCGCTCCTCGCAAAGAGCGGCTATCAGCACCCCGCAGCAGCTTCCCGCAAGGTGGCCTTCAGGACACGGTTACTTCCTGCCGGTAAGTTCCGAAGAGCCCGAACGGCAGCTCTCAGGCATCGGCTTCGCGGCCGGCTATGACTTAGATCAGGCGCTTTCCCGAAACGTCGGCCGCCATAGGCAGAGCTTTTCGACTCCTTCAACTGAGGAGTCGAACGATGAAGGAGCTTGTACAGATCGGTCCGATCAGCCCGCTGTTGGCCAATCTATCCTCACTTCGAGCGATGAGTTCAGTCTCTGTTTCCGCGCTCGGACCGTCTACGCCCCCAGAAGTTCAGGCGCTTAATAATTTCCCGCTCGAATCCACGCTCATTCGGCTGATAAAAATTTGGTCGATTGTCACCCGACAAAGCATCGGGGAAAAACTCCTGCCCTGAGAAGGCGTCAGGGTGCTCATGATCATATTCGTACCCCTCATGGTAACCCAAATCCTTCATCAGCCTGGTTGGAGCATTGAGGATGTGTTTGGGCGGAGGAAGTGAGCCAGCGCTCTTGGCCAATGTCAGCGCCTTATTGAAAGCCACATAGGCGGCATTCGATTTTGGAGCTGTCGCCACGTAGGTGATCGCCTGGGCCAGGAAGAGGCGCCCCTCGGGAAACCCGACACGCTCAAAGGCCTTCCAAGCGCTCATGACTTGGACAAGAGCTTCAGGATCAGCAAGTCCGACATCTTCCGACGCAGCGCATGCCAAGCGCCGAAAAACGACATTGGGATCCTCTCCGCCGACAATCATTCGAGCACCCCAGTAGAGCGCGGCCTGAACATCGCTTCCCCGCAAACTTTTGTGGAAGCAACTGAGCAGGTTGAAATGGCTATCTTGGCCCTTGTCATATAATGGCGCGCGCCTCTGCACTGCTTCAGCGAGTTCTTCAACTCCGAGCGGTCGCTCAGCCTCTAGTGAAAAGAGGTCTTCGCACAAATTTAGCAGATAACGACCGTCTCCATCGGACATCTCGATCAGCGCCGCGCGTGCACTCGGCTCCAAAGGCAAACTACGACGCTCTTGAACCTCGGAACGTTCCAAAAGGACTTCTGAAGCAAAAACATCGAGAGGGTTCAGCGTGTACACTTTGGCGCGACTTAGGAGAGCGGCAACAAGGCTGAAGCTCGGATTCTCCGTCGTCGCACCAATAAGTACGACAGTTCCGTCCTCCACGTGCGGCAATAGGGCGTCCTGTGTCGTGCGATTAAAGCGATGAAGTTCATCAATGAACATGGCGGTCGGACGCCCGGCCCCAGCGCGAAGGTGCCGCGCTTGCTCGATCTCACGGCGAAGATCTGCGACCCCGGAAAGTACTGCAGAAAGCTGGACAAACTCAAATCCCGCTTCCTTGGCGATGAGTCGAGCAATGGTTGTCTTTCCTACCCCCGGCGGACCCCAGAGAATGAAGGACGAGAGACGGCCACCCACCACCATTCTGCGAAGAGGACCATCGGGTCCTAGGAGGTGATCTTGACCGACGACCTGATCGAGATTGTTAGGCCGTAGCCTATCGGCGAGCGGCGCTAGGAATGATGACTCGAAGAGAGAGCTGCTCATGATTGTGCGCCAATTGGAAATACTCTGCCCGCGTCAGAGCTACAGAATTGATTATACGGTTGAGGTATATACGTGCCTGCTAAACTACTAGAAGAGAAGGAAGAGTTGCCTATCGGGGGTCGGAGGGTCATGCGGTGAATTTCGTCGACGAACAGCAAGGTCCGTTTGCCTGCTGCGGCCATTTTCTCGGCATCGGCGAAGGCTTGGCGCAGGTCGGCGACGCCCGAGAAGACCGCCGACAGCGCCGAAAAGCGCATCCCCACCGCTTCGGCGAGCAGCCGCGCGATCGTCGTCTTGCCGGTTCCCGGCGGCCCCCACAGGATGATCGACGACAATTGCCCTGCCGCAACCATGCGGCCGATCGTGCCTTCGGGTCCGGTCAGATGCTCCTGCCCGACGACGTCGGCCAGCGTGCGCGGGCGAAGGCGCTCGGCGAGCGGCACCGGGCCGGTCGCGCCGCTTTCGCGCTGGGCCGGTGCGTCGCCGCCGAACAGATCCCCGGCCACGATGACCCTAGCCCCCGCGCCGCTGTTTCTGACGGATCAGACGCAAATAGGTATCGGCAACCGCCCGGTTGATCGCATCCCACTGATAAGCGCCGCTTTCCAGCACCGCCGCCGCCCCATGGTCGGCGCGGAGCGGGAGGTCGCGACAATAGCGCTGGAGATGATCGGCAAAGCCGGTGATCGACCCCGGCGACACGAGGTAGCCGGTGCGCCCGTGCTTGACGATGCTGGCGCTGCCGGTGGCGCGCGCGGCGACGACGGGTAGCCCGCACGCCATCGCCTCGAGCGTCACATTGCCAAAGGTTTCGGTGACCGACGGGTTGAAGAAAATGTCGCATGACGCCAGCGCATGCGCGAGATCTTCACCGCCCTGAAATCCGATAAAGCTGGCGTCGGGCAGCCGCGATTCGAACCATTCGCCCGCCGGCCCTTCGCCAATCACAACCACCTTGTGTGGTACCCCGCGGCGCGCGAGCACGTCGATCGCGTCGGCGAACACATCGAGCCCTTTTTCCATCACCAGCCGCCCAAGGAAGGCGATCACCGGGACATCATCGTCGATACCCAACCCGCGGCGCCAGCTCATGTCGCGCCGCCCGGGGTTGAACACCTCCTGTTCGACACCGCGGGTCCAGATACCGATGTCGTAATTCATCCGCTGGTCGCGCAGCACCTGCGCGAAGCTCTCCGACGGCGCAATCAGCGCATCGCACTTACGATAAAGCTTGCGCAGCCAGGCGACGATCACCGGTTCGAGGAACGACAGGTTGTAATAGCGAAAATAGGTCTCGAAACGCGTGTGGACCGAACAGGCGACCGGCAAGCGGCGCCGCCGCGCCCATGCCGCCGCCTGCCGCGACACGCGATCGGGACTGGAAATGTGGAGGACATTGGGCGCAAATTCAGCAATGTCCTGACGAACGCGCGACGAAAAGCTGATCGGGATGCGATATTCGCTGCGCCCCGGAATCGCTAAGGATGGCACACTGACCAGGTCGCCGGTCGGCTCGAAATCGGGGTTGGAGACGGTCGGCGAATAAACGCGTACCGCGGCGCCGTGCGCGAGCAGATAGCCGACAAGGCGGTTGAGCGCCTTGTTCGCACCATCGACGGTCATATTGTAATTGCCGCTGAACAGGGCGATGCGCAGGTCGGAGACGTCCATCGCGCCTGCGCTAACCCCCTGGCCCGGCAAACGCAACGCCGCCGTCAGGCCATGATGCTGTACGGCTCACCGGGTTTCGACCGACACATCCGCTTTGAAACGCGCGTTTCCTCGCCCTCGACGATCGCGATGTCGGTGATCGACAGGCAACGGCTGCCATTGGGCTCGGTGTTGAGCGCGGTGATCGTCGATGACCCGGCCACCCCTTCGCGTGTCGGGCTGGTCCATTTGGCGGTCGCGCCGACCTCTTCCTTCTTGGTCACTGCAACGGTCGCCTCGGCGGCGACCTTCTGCTCCTTTTCATCGAGCTGGCACGCAATCTCGGCGACGAGCACCGCACCAAACAGCCCCGACACCGCACTGCCGATGCCCTTCAATCCCGCCGCACTGCCCGCGACCCCGCCAATCAGCCCGCCGAGCGCACCGCCGCGTTTGCGCGCACGCTTGCATTTGGCGTCGGGGTTGGCGCCGTCAGCGCGCTTCGTCTCGTCACCCTTTTGCTTGGGCTTATCGGCGTTCTCGGTTGCCGCGACCGTGGCCACCGCGGCGGGCGCGGGATAGCCGTTGCAGCCGGTGTTGAAACAGAACCGGTCGGCGAGATAAGCGCGGTCGGTCTGATATTGCGCCTCCATGCCGCGATAGGCGGCGAGGTTGGCCCCGTCGGGATTCGACGCCGCATGTTCGGTCATAACGGTCTGAAAGAAACGATATTGGGTGTCCGCCGAATAGCGTTTGTTAGCGCCAACCTGGGTCGAATAGAGCGCCGACAAGGCGTCCTGATAGGCGATCATCGCCTGTCGATAAGGCAGCATCGTCTGACTATAATATTTGTCGATCGCCACCGTGCAGCGGTTGATGGCTTCGGCTTGGTCGAACGGTTCTTTCTTCTTGCGATAATCCTCGCGGCAACCCGGATAGCTGCCGGTATCGAGCGTCGGTCGTGTCGGCAGCGCGGGCAGCGGCGGTTCGGCGACCACCGGCGGGACATAGGCTTTGTCGCCCTCGCCCGGTGCGCCCTGCCACGCGGCAGCCGCGCCGCTGCACAGCAACACCGCCCCGATGACGATCAGCGCCGCATGATGCCGCAACCTGGTCCGCATATCCTGTTCCCCCACCCTTGTTTTCAAAGGCTAGGCCCGAATAATCGACCCGACAAGCTTGGTCAGTGACACCGATCATAGCGCGAAACGCCCGCCAGCGATATTGTTCCCGCGTTGGTGATCAACTAGGGTCGGGGTCGAACAGGGAGGGGTGGCATGCGCAGCTGGATCAAATCGGTCACCGCAATCGCCGCGATGCTGGTGTGCACCGCCGCGACGCCGCCGGGCATGGACCCCGACAACCCGACCTGCCCCGCCAAACCCAATTGGTCCGATTACAAGACGATGGTGCTGACCCCGTTCAAGCGCAGCGGCGAAACGGTGCTGCTAGCCGAAGGCCGCGTCGACAGCGAGCTGCCCACGCGGCTGGAAAAAGTGCTCACCGACAATCCGTCGATCAGTGAGATCTGGATCCGGTCGCCCGGCGGCGATGCGCGCGCCGGCAATGCCGCGGGCTTGCTGATCCGCAAGTTCAGCAAAGAGCGGCAGATGATCACCCGCATCCCGGCGGGGTGGACCTGTTTCAGCGCGTGTAATTTCGTGTTCATGGGCGGCCGCGCCCGGACGATCGATCCCGGCGGCCATTTCATGGTCCATATGTTCACGATGACCGGCGACAAGGACGCGATTCAGTCGAGCGTCGCGCTGGGCACCGAATCGACGACCGAACTGATCAGCGATGTCGAACGCGAAGCGGCGCTGATGGCGACCGAGGACAATGATCTGCTGATCCGCCTCGACGTCTCGCGCGACCTGCTGTCCGACATCATGTACCGGCAAAAGGCGGTCGCGACGGGCAGCGACCGTTCGACGCGTCGCTGCCTGACCCGCAAGGAAGCGCTGAAATATAACGTCGTCAATATCGACGATTAGTCGCCGTTTAGTCGCCGGTTTCGGACGGTGCTTCCAGGTTGACGACGACCGGCGGATGCAGGCGCAGGCGGTGGACGCGGCGCTCGTCGGCTTCGGTTATTTCGATACGCCACCCGCTAGGGTGAAGCAGGATTTCGCCAACCTCGGGAACATGGCCCGCGAGTACGGCCGCTAGCCCGCCCAGCGTGTCGACATCTTCGTCGATCTCGGCGAGCCGCGGGTCGATCGCCTCGCCGACGTCGTCCAGCTCGGCGCGCGCGTCGGCGTTCCAGCAGCCGTCGTCGCCGGGGGTGAACATCGCGGTGGGCTCGTCGTCATGCTCGTCCTCGATCTCGCCGACGATTTCCTCGACCAGATCTTCGATCGTCAGCAGCCCTTCGGTCCCCGAATATTCGTCGATGACGATCGCCAGATGGGTGCGCTTGGCGCGCATTTCGGCGAGCAGGTCGAGCACCCCCATCGATTGCGGGACGTAAAGCGGCTGGCGGATCAGGTCGATCAGCGGCGGCGGCGGGCGGCCCTCGGCGAGCACCGCGAACACATCCTTGACGTGGATCATCCCGACCACTTCGTCGAGATTTTCGCGATAAACCGGCAAGCGGCTATGTCCTGCCTCGGCAAATTGCGCGACGATTTCATCGAAGCTGGCGCTTTCGGGGATTGCGATGATGTCCGCGCGCGGGACCGCGACATCGTCGACCGTCTGTTCGCCGAAATGGAGCAGGTTGCGCAGCATCTTGCGCTCGATCGGCGACATATCGCCAACGATATTGCTGCCGCGCCGGTCGTGTCCCTCTTCCTCGGCCTCGTCGATCACCTCTTCGATCTGCTCGCGCAGCGACGGTTCCTTGTCGCCGCCGAACAGCAATGTCCGAAGCCCGGCCCACAGGCCGGACCTACTGTCCTCTTCCGATCGGGTCGAAGATCCCTGGTCGTCAGGCATAAAAGTCGCGGTTCCTTAGTTAATCCTGATCTGCATATGGATTGGCGATGCCCAGCGATGCAAGCGCTTTCACTTCCAATGCCTCCATTGCCCCGGCGCTGGTGTCGTCGCCATGATCATAGCCGACCAGATGCAGCGTGCCATGGACGATCAGATGGGTCGCATGGTCGGCAATTGAAATCGCCTTTTCCTCAGCTTCACGCGCGCAGGTTTCGCGCGCCAGCACGATGTCGCCGAGCAGGATTTCGCCGTCATCACCGTTCGCCAGGCCTTCGAGGAGATCATCCTGCACTTGCGGAAAGGACAGCACGTTGGTGGGCTTGTCCTTGCCGCGGAAATCGCGGTTGAGCGTCTGAACCTCGGCATCGTCGGTCAGCCGCACCGCTACCTCGACCAGCGGCGCGGCTTGGGCAAGCGCCGCATAGGGCGTCAGCGCCAGCGCGGCCGCAACAGCCTCCGCGGCGCGCGCCTCCCAATCGAGCGCGTCGGGCCAAGGGGTTGCGGCGTGGGTTTCGACGCTCAGCATGCAAGGTCTTGTGGAATAGCAATGGCGGAAAATTGCGCAACTTCACTCGCAATTTGCGTTTTCAGGGCCGGGTTTGCGCTCGCAGGATCATCGTTGAAGCTCATACCCATCCGCTACCGCGGCGCGAGAATGTAGGACAGCGTTTTTTCCGGTTTCGATTAGGGGTGGTTTGAGGTGGGGAGCGGACCTTTTACAGCTTCGTCATCCCGGACTTGATCCGGAATCCATAACGACGGCGCAGCCATGGATCCCGGATCAAGTCCGGGGTGACGACGATAGATGTATCCTCCCCATGGCTTCGCCACAGGGAGGATGGCTGTCCCGCTCGCCCATCACCCTCAATGTACATGCCCCAGCTTGTCGGGGTTGCGCATCACATAGATGCCGACCACCTTGCCGTCCTCGATCTCCAGCGCGGTGGTTTGCAACTTGCCGTCCGCCTCGCGGGTGACGAAACCCGGCAGGCCGTTGATCGTTCCGGCGTGGACCAGCGTCGAGCCATATTTGCCGAACAGCACCGCCAGGCTGCGATGCAGCTTGAGCACGATGTCGTAACCGAACACCGGCTCGGTCACCGCCGGACGCTTGCCGCCGCCGTCGGACCACAGCCCGACATGGGCGGCGAGCATGGCGCCGAGCGCGGCCATGTCGCCACTGCGCGAGGCGGCGAAGAAGGCGTTGGCGATCTGGAGCCCCTGCTCTTTCTCGAGCTTGTAGCGCGGGCGGGCGTCGCGGACGTGGGTGCGGGCGCGCGCGGCGAGCTGGCGCGCCGCAGCGGGATCGCGGTCGATCGTCTTGGCAACCTCGTCGAATTCGACGCCGAAGACATCGTGGAGCAGGAAAGCGGCGCGTTCGAGCGGCGACAGGCGTTCGAGCGCCAGCATCAGCGGCAGCGTGACATCGTCCTCCTCTTCCTCCTCGACCAGCGGGTCGGGGAGCCAGGGGCCGACATAGGTTTCGCGTTGATAGCGCGCCGATTTGATCTGGTCGAGGCAGAGCCGGGTCACGGTGCGGCGCAGCAAAGCCGCGGGCTCGCGCACGTCAGCGCGGTCGGTGCCGAGCCAGCGGATGAAGGCGTCCTGCACCACATCCTCGGCATCGGCGACCGAGCCGAGCATGCGGTAGGCGACGCGGGTGAGCAGCGGGCGCAGCGGGTCGAAACTGCCCGCCGCGTCCGCCGCGTCATAAGAACCCGGTCGGGTCATCAGGCCGCCTTGGCCGCCCGCTGTTCAAACCACAGGTCGAAACCGACCGCGAGGCGGTTCCAGCCATTGATGATGTTGATCATCAGCGTCAGCTTCACCTGTTCCTCCGCCGTGAAATGCGCTTCGAGCCCATCTTTTGCCGCCTGTTGTGTGTGGCCTTCGGACAGACGGGTCAAGGCATCGGTCCACGCCAGCGCGGCGCGTTCGCGCGGGGTATAGACGGGCGCTTCATGCCACGCCGCGAGCAGATAGATACGCTGCTCGGTCTCGCCTTTGGCGCGCGCTTCGGCGGTGTGCATGTTGATGCAGTTGGCGCAGGCGTTGAGGATCGAGGCGCGGATTTTGACCAGCTCGATCAGGCTCGGCTCCAGGCTGTCCTGCACCGCCAGGCTGACGCCCATCCACTGTTTCATCAGCTGCGGCGCGGCGGCGAAGGGATCGGTTACGACGGTCATACTCTGTCTCCTTTGGTTGGTTTGTACCGACATGACGAGACAGGATCGGCGGGTGTGACATCGTGCGTGAAAAAATTTCGCACGGGCGTGAAAATCCGTTAGCTTGCCCGCCTCGACAATGATGAGGAGGGGTCCAATCATGAAGTTTCTCGATGGTTTCGGCGAACAGGTCTATGCGCTGCTGCGCATCGTCGCGGGTCTGTTGTTCATGGCGCATGGGGTGCAGAAATTCTTCAACTTCCCCGCGGCCTTTCCCTATCCGTTAACGCCGATGCTGCAAGCCGCGGGCGCGATCGAGCTGATCGCCGGCGCGCTGATCGTCATCGGCCTGTTCACCCGTCCCGCGGCGTTCATAGCCAGCGGCATGTCGGCGGTCGGCTATTGGGTCGCGCACGGGACGCAAAGCCCCTTCCCGATCGCCAATGGCGGCGAGACGATCGCGCTTTACTGCTTCATCTTCCTGTTCATCGCGACACGCGGGGCCGGGATATGGAGCGTCGACGGGGCACGGTCGAAAGCCTCCTGACACGAAAAACGGGGGGCGGTCCTTGCGGACCGCCCCCCGTTCCGGGCTTCACATGGTGAAGGTCGTCAAAGCTTGCGGGTATTCGCCTCGATCAGCTTTTTCGCCTCAGCGATGGCCTTGGCGGTGGTCAGTTTCTTGTCCTGCACCTCGTCGGCCATTTCGAGCAGGCGGCCGCTGATCACGGTGCCGGTCTGCGCTTCCTCGTTGATCGCGATGCCGCCCTTGGCCACGGCGACGCGATCCCATTCTGCGCGCACCGCAGCCCAATAATCCTTGGTCGCGGCCCAATAATCATCGGCGGCCTTCACGTCATATTGGTCATATTTGATAAAGGTGTTGAGGACATATTCCTGGACGATCGGCACGAGCTTGCCGTCCTTCGTCCCCATCTTGGTGTTGTCCTGCCAATGGACCCAGCCGTCGGGCGAAGGCTGGTGGCGGTTGATCGACAGATAGCGATCATAGACCGGGTTGCGCACAGCATCGCGGCGCGCGAGCGGGCGCCAGGTCCAGTTCGAACGCCAGCGTCGGACGCCGCCCTGCGTCTCGAATTGACCCCATCCGCCGTAGCGCGGGCTGTCGTCGACCTGATACACCGTCTGCGACCAGCGGCCCGTGCGCATGCGTTCGGGGACGTCTTCCCAAGTCCAGGCGTTGCGATCCGAATAGACGAGCACCTTGGCAGGCTCATATTCCCAATCCTGCCGCCAATGTTTGATGATCATGCTCTTGTCGTCGTCGGTGGTGATGACGAGCATATGCTGGAGGACGATCTTGCGGCCGCTATCCTCGATCACACGCACGACCTCGTTACCGCCCGAACGCTTGGGTTCGAGCACTTCGTACTGGGGATCCCAGCGCGTCGATTCCTGCATGTTGAAACTGACGCGGTAATTGCCCGCCATCGCGAGGATATCGGCGCGGTCCTGTTCGAAATTGGCCGCGGCGGCATCGGCGGCGATCGGCGGGTGGGCGGAAGCCGTGACGGGCAGTGCGGCCGAGAGCAGCAAGGCGGCGGCGAGGTTGCGGATGGTTTTCATGGGGTGCAGTCCTTCGGTTGATCAGAAACGGAAGCTGAGCGACACGGACGCGTTGCGGCCGGGCTGGGTATAGGCGTCGGTGACGGTCGAGGTGGACGCGAGGCCGCGGACATCGCTCCACCAGGCATATTTCTTGTCGAGGATGTTGAAGACCCCGGCGCGCAGCGTCAGCCCATCGACGATGCGGGCGAACGCCGTCGCATCGACGATCGTAAAGGCATCGGGGCGGAAGCAGTCAGGGGTGCAGATGCCGGTAGTGCGCGATGCGCTGACGCGCGCGCTGTGCGTCATGATGACCTGGCCGCCGAAGCGCCCCTGCGCTTCGCGATAGCCGACCCCCGCGACCAGCTTGAGCGGATCGATCGTCGACAGCGGCGTGCGGCCGCCCGCGGGGTCGATCACATCCCCCTTGGCATAGGATAGGGCGAGCGTCGCATACAGGCCGGACGACGCTCGCCCCTCGAACCGCGCCTCGGCCCCTTTGACCCGGACGCGATCGAGATTGACGAATTGATAGAGGATGGGGTTGGCGACCGTTCCGGCGCCGCCAATCTGTTCCTGGCTGATGAAATCCTTGTAGCGCGCCGAAAAGCCGGTGACGTCGAGACTGACCGCGTCGCTGGCAAAACGGATGCCGCCCTCGACGCTTTCGCTGCGTTCGGGGCCAAGATCGGGATTGGGGATCGAGCGGTAGGAAAAGAAGGGCGAGGTCAGGTTTTCGAAGAACTGATTGACCTGCCCCGGCTCGGGCGCCTTGAAACCGGTCGCATAATTGGCGAACAGCCGCACCTGATCGGTGATTTTCCACACCGCGCCGAATTTCGGCGACAGGCGCGAGCCATCCTGCTTCGCCCCGGCAAAGGTCGGCAGCAGCGGATCGTTGTCGGGCGACAGATCGTACCAGTCGAAACGCAGCGCCGGATAGAGCAGCAGGCGCCCGTCAGCGATCGCGATTTCGTCGCCGACGAACAGACCGGCGCGGGTGAAATCGGTGCTGGGGAAGGCGCGGGTCGGATAGGTCTCGCCCGCCGGGGGGACGGTGCCGCCGCGCAGGCCGCGCTGGCGCGTCTGGCTGACGTCGCCGCCGAACACGAGGCGGTGGGTGATCGCGCCGGTGGTAAAGTCGGCGCACGCGTCGGCCGAGGCGCCGAAGACGCGATTCTCAAAGGTGTTGAGGCGGGTGCGATCCGGGAGGGTGGTGCGATCTTCCTCGGTATATTGGCGATCCTCGCCGTCCTGCCAGTAGAGCCCGACGCGGGCGAAATCGATCGCCCCCTCGCCTTCCCAGCTCCAGTCGAGCGAGACGCGCTTGCGGGTTCCGCTGTCGAAGCCTTCGAGCCGGTCGACCGAGGCGCTGAGGCCCGAAAGGCCGTTGGTGTAGAGGTGCGTGTCGAGATATTCGCCGGTCAGGCGCAGCTTGTGCCCGTTTGCGGGGTCGTAAACGAGGCGTGCCAGGGCGGCGTCGGAGCGCCCGTCCTGCGGATTGGGCCGCGTCCGCGCCGCGCCGGTGCCGCCGACGATCCCCTGATTGTCGAGCTCCTGATAATCGCGGCGCGTATAGGCCGCCATCGCCGACCAGTCGCCGCTGCGTCCGGCGAGGATCGCGGTTTCGCTGAACTCCTTGTCGGCGCTGCTGTACGCGGCGCGGAGCAGTCCGCCGACACTCTTGCCTTCCTCGACGAAATCCGCGGGATCGGCGGTGATGAAGCTGACCGCGCCCGCCAGTCCGTCGCTGCCGTAGAGGGCAGACGAGGGACCGCGCAAAATCTCGACCGATTTGATCAGGCCCAGGTCGACATATTCGCCGCGCCCCGACGCCTGCGCGCCGAAGCTGAAGCCATCGGGAACGCGGACGCCATCGACCTGGATCAGCACGCGGTTGCCGCCGATGCCGCGGATATTGAAGCTGTCGTTGCCAGCGCGGCCCGTCGCGCCCAGCGCGGCACCAAAGCGCGCGGGCTGTCGCTGGACACTGACCCCGGGCTCGAAACGGACGAGATCACGGATGTCGGTGACCAGCTCGTCGGCGATCTGTTCGTCGCTTTTGACGGTGACAGTGAGCGGAATATCCTCGGCCTTCACCGCGGTGCGCGTCGCGGTGACGACGATCTGGTTCTTGCGCGCCGCCCAATAGTCGCCGTCATTGTCCTGCGCAAAAACCGGCGTGGCTGTCGCAGCGAGCGCGAGGCCCAGCGCGGTACCGGTGGCAAGGCGGATGGCGGACGGCGAACGATCGATAGTCAAAATGCTTCCCCTGATTAACTGCGAGTGATTCGCAATAGCGTCGCTCTAGGCACGCGAAATCAAGGGGTCAAGTTTTATGCTATTGCGACTCGTTTGCGTCTATTTTTGCATGGATATTGGGATCTGTTCGCAGGGCGACGTGCGGCGAGGTCGCACTATAATCCTCCCTGTGTCGAAGCCATGGGGAGGGGGACCTTTCGCGAAGCGAATGGTGGAGGGGCCGCTACGATAGTGTCATCGCCCCTCCGTCAGCGCTTCGCGCTGCCACCTCCCCATCGCTGCGCGACAGGGAGGATTTAGAGATTAAGCCCCCGGCCCCTCATAGGCATCGACGATCCGCCCCACGATCGGGTGACGCACAACGTCGGCGCTGGTGAAATAGCTGACGTTGATGCCCTCGACGCCTTCCAGGCGGCTGACCGCGTCGGCCAGCCCCGATGACGCCGGGATCGGCAGATCGACCTGTTTGGGGTCGCCGCACACAACCATGCGGCTGTTCACGCCAAAACGGGTCAGGAACATCTTCATCTGCGGGATCGTCGTGTTCTGCGCTTCATCGAGGATGATGAAGGCGTCGGCGAGCGTGCGCCCACGCATGAAGGCGAGCGGCGCAATTTCGATCTCGCCCGATGCAATGCGGCGCTCGACCTGTTCGGCGGGCAGGCAGTCGTGGAGCGCGTCGTAGAGCGGGCGCAGGTACGGATCGACCTTTTCCTTCATGTCGCCGGGCAGGAAGCCCAGCTTTTCGCCCGCCTCGACCGCGGGGCGCGACAGGATCAGGCGCTGGACGCTGCCAGTTATCAGCTGCGCCACCGCCTGCGCCACCGCGAGATAGGTCTTGCCGGTTCCCGCCGGACCGAGCGCGAAGATGATGTCGTCGCGCGCGAGCGCCTTCATATAGGGGACTTGCGACGGGGCGCGCGGCACGATCGTCTTTTTGCGCGTGCGGATCATCACCGTCGGCGCTTCGTCCTTGTCGTGACGGATGATGCCCGCGAGCGTCGGCTGCGCCGACATCGCGATCACGCCGTCGACCATCCCGGCGTCGACCTCTTGCCCCTGTTCAATGCGGTTATAGAGATCGACGAGCACGTCGCGCGCGCGCGCCGCGGCTTCGGCCTCGCCCTCGATCTGCACCCGGTTGCCGCGCGCCGAGATGTAAACGCCGAGCCGGTTTTCGATGCCGACCAGATTGCGGTCGAACTCGCCAAACAAGATGCCCAACAGCTGCGTTCGCTCAAATTCCGCGGTCAGTCGGACGCGGTCGCCGGGTTCGGCGGGGGTCGAGGCGGTCAGCGGGCGTTTGGACATATGGGCAAGTCACCTTGGCTAAGAATGATCCTGTGTACTCCCGCGCAGGCGGGAGTCCATCACCGATAGTTTCGGAATTCGACGGAAGGCGACGGAGTGTGTCTTCGTGGAGACAGCTTCCGCCTGTCGCACTAGGCGACCGCTTCCAGCAACGGCTCGGCGGCAACGCTGTTGGCCCCGGCCGACACGATCCGCACGTCGATCATGTCGCCGATCGCGAGGCCTGGGGCGATCACATGCGCCGATTGCAGCCACGGCGTCTTGCCGATCAGCTGGCCGTCGAGCTTGCCCTTGCGTTCGAGCAGCAGCCGCGTCGTGCTGCCGACGCTCGCTTCATTAAACGCCTGCTGCTGGTCGTTGAGCAGCGCTTGCAGGCGCTGGAGGCGATCGTTCATCACCTCTTCGGAAATCTGATCGTCCATCGTCGCCGCGGGGGTGCCGGGGCGGCGCGAATATTTGAAGCTGTACGCCATCGCGTAGCGCGTCTGGTGGATCAGATCGAGCGTCGCCTGAAAATCCGCCTCACTCTCGCCGGGGAAACCGACGATGAAATCGCCCGAGATCGCGATGTCGGGGCGCACCGCGCGGACGCGTTCGATGACGCGCAAATAACTCTCGCTGCTGTGGCTGCGGTTCATCGCCGCGAGGATGCGGTCGCTGCCCGCCTGCACCGGCAGGTGGAGAAAGGGCATCAGCTTGTCGATCTCGCCATGCGCCGCGATCAGCCCGTCGGTCATGTCGTTCGGATGGCTGGTGGTGTAGCGGATCCGTTCCAGCCCGTCCTCGCGCGCCAGCTCGCGGATCAGCCCGTCGAGGCCGATCGCCCTGCCCTTGTCGTCCTCACCGTCCCACGCGTTGACGTTCTGGCCGAGCAAGGTGATCTCGCGCGCCCCGCCCGCGACCAAGGCGCGCGCCTCGGCGATCAGCTCAACGAAAGGTCGGCTGATTTCGGCGCCGCGCGTATAGGGGACGACGCAGTAGGTGCAGAATTTATCGCAGCCTTCCTGCACGGTCAGGAAGGCGGTCGGGCGCTGGCCCGTGCCGCGTTTTGGCAAAGCACCGAACTTGCTGGCGGCGGGCATGTCGAGATCGACCGCTTTCTCGCCGCGCGCGGCGCGCGCGAGCAGGTCGGGCAGGCGATGGTACGCCTGCGGGCCGACGACGACATCGACCGTGGGCGCGCGGCGGGCGATTTCGGCGCCCTCGGCCTGCGCGACGCAGCCCGCGACGGCGATCGTCGGGCGGCTGCCGTCGGCGCGCTTCAACCGGCCGATATCCGAATAGACCTTCTCCGCCGCTTTCTCGCGAATATGGCATGTGTTGAGCACGACCAGGTCAGCGTCGGCACCATCGGCGGCAGCGAGATAACCTTCGGCGCCCAGCATCTCGGCCATGCGCTCGCCGTCATAGACGTTCATCTGGCAACCGAAGGATTTGACGTGGAAGGTCTTGGCAGAATTAGGTGGGGAGTCGGATTTCATCGGCGCGCTATAGGCGATGCCGCGGCGCGGCGGAAGCCGCCGCGATTTTGGCGACGATCGCGGCGCGCGCCGCCTCGTTGATCGCCTTGCGGTCCCGCTCGGCTTCATCGAGCAAGGGATCGAGATAATGAATGGTCAGCGGGATCGGCCGCTTGCGCGCGAGCAGCCGTTTGAAATTGTCGAGCCCCGATTCGGGATCGAGCCAGGCGATATCGCTCGCCTCCGGCCCATAGTCGAGGAACACCGGCTGGACCTGCAGATTGGGCGGGGTCGGGATGATCGCCTGGAAGAGCGAGGCGCGAAAGGGCAGCAAGCCGTCGCCGGGACCGGTCGTCCCCTCAGGAAACAACGTGACCGGGCGGCCGCGCGCGAGGGCGTCGCGCAGGCTGTTCGCCTGATTGTGGATGTCGCGCTTCGCGTCGCGCTGGACATAGATGGTGCTGTTCTGGTCGGCGAGCCAGCCGACGAACGGCGTCGTTTTCACTTCCGCTTTTGACACAAACGCCGAGCGCGCCGCGCCACCCAGCGCGAGGATGTCGAGCCAGCTGACGTGGTTCGAAACGAACAGAACGTCGCGGCGCAGCCGGGTGCCGGTGGTGCGGATGCGCAGCCCGGCAATCCAGCCCGCTGCATTGAGGAACGCCATGACCATCGGCGAAGGCCGTCCGGCGGCGCGATAGAGCAGGTGCGGGACGATCAAAAAAAGCAGCGCCAGCACCATCAAAGTCAGGCGGGCGACCGTCCGCCAGGTGATCGCGGCGCGATCAGTCGCGCTTGCGATCGAGGGCGACACCATAAAGCTCCATACGATGGTCGACGAGGCGGAAGCCCAGCCGTTCGGCGATCACCTTTTGCAACGCTTCGAGTTCGGGATCGACGAATTCGATCACCTTGCCCGTTTCAACGTCGATCAGATGGTCGTGATGCGCCTCGGGCGCGGCTTCGTAGCGCGAGCGACCGTCGCCGAAATCATGACGGTCGAGGATTCCCGCCTCTTCGAACAGGCGCACGGTCCGATAGACGGTGGCGATCGAAATGCCGCTGTCGACCTTTGACGCGCGTTCGTACAGCGTTTCGACGTCGGGGTGATCCTCGGAATCCGAGATGACGCGCGCGATGATGCGGCGCTGCTCGGTGATGCGCAGCCCTTTTTCGTGACACAGGGCTTCAAGATCGATGGTACCGGACATGCTGGCCTTTCCTGCAAGATGCAGCCGCGTCTTTCTTATAGTCACTGTATAGGGTTCCCCCCGCGAGAGGACAAGGGCGGCACCTTGCGGCACCGCCCTTCCCTTATCTTCGCGGTTGGTCGGCGACCAAGGGGTCAGGCTTTAACCTTGCGCTTGCGCCCGCCGCCACGGCCCTGGGTGCCAAGGCCGATTTCTTTCGCCAGCGCGCGGCGCCGTTCGGCGTAGTTCGGCGCGACCATCGGATAGTCGGCGGGCAGGCCCCATTTGGTGCGATAATCGTCGGGGGTCATACCATAATGCGTCATCAGGTGGCGGCGCAGCATCTTCAGCTTCTTGCCGTCCTCAAGGCAGGTGATGAAGTCGGGTTTGACCGAGGTGCGGATCGACACCGCGGGGACCAGCTTTTCCTCGACGACCGGCGCGGAGCCGAGACCTGTCAGAGCGGCGTGGACATTATTGATCAGCAAAGAAAGATCGGAAATCGCGACGCTGTTGTTGCTGACATGCGCGGCGACGATATCGGCCGTCAGTGTAACGAGCATCTCGTTGGTATCGGTTTGGTCGGACATGAGACTATTCCTTATTGTTTTGACCCAGAAGCTGGACAGCGAACATTGGAATTCTTGTTGCGCCACTTACAATGTTGCCACTTTGTGGCCGATTGCGCAACAACCGATCAGTTGTCACCGGTTACCGATTGCGTTCGACGCATCGTTATCGCATCACGCATCTTGCCATCATGGCCGCGATAATAGGCCGCACGCCGACCGACTTCCGAAAATCCGGCGCGCGAATACAAATGAACCGCATCATTGTCGGCGCGCATTTCCAGAAAATACTCATCGGCACCCTGCGCGGCAGCCCAGGTCTGCCAGTCCTGCATCAACAGCTTGCCGACACCACGACCGCGCCAGGCCGGATCGACCGCGAGCAGCAAAAGCTCGCTTTCGGGTCCGGCGATCCGCGCCGCCGAAAAGCCGCAGGACTGGTCGCCATCCCACGCGATGCACACCCGCGCCGACGGCAAGGCAAACAGGGTAAGCAACTGCGCCCCGCTCCACGCCTCGCCATAGGCCGGTTCAAAGGCAGCATCCATCACACGCATCACCGCGGCCAGATCGGCGACGCGCGCAGTGGCGAGGCGGATGTCGTTCGTCATGCCGGCGTCATCGGCTTGGCGTCGGGAGCGCGGCCATAGATCGGGCTGGGCTCGTCGAGCAGTGCCGCCGACGGCAGGCGCAGAAACGCCCGCGCGTCGGGGAGCGTCGCCAGCGCGCGGCCGCTGCCACGGCGCGCAACAAATTGTTCGGCGCGGTTGCCGACGATGAGCGCTTCGGTCAGCGCGGCTGCTTCGTCGGGCAGCAGCGAGCGAATATCCGCGCGCGGCGACAGGTCGGCGGCGAAGGGCTGAACAAACCATTGGCCATGGCCGCCCTCCATTGCGACGAGCGCGCCGCCCGCTGCCGCAATCGCGTCGGCGGCGCTGGCAGCAACCAGTGTGAGCGTCGAAAACCCCTGGACCGGCACCTGCCAGCCCAAAGCCAATCCGCGCGCCGCAGCAACGCCAATGCGCACCCCGGCAAAACTGCCCGGTCCGCAGCCGACGACGATCGCATCGGCTTTGCCACCATCGACGAGTTCGGCGATCAGGGGGACCAGCCGCTCGGCATGGCCGCGGCCGATCACCTCGTGGCGATAGTCGACGACGGTCGCACCCTCCAGCAGTGCCACCGAACAGGCCTCGCTCGCCGAATCGATCACCAGCTGGCGCATTGAAGTGAAGAGTTTCCGGCTCAGGCGATACGGTTGAAACGGCCGAAGTCCGGGCGCGGGCTGCGCTCGAAGATCGTCGCCGGATCGCCATAGCCGAGGGTCGAGATGAAATTGCTCTTCACATGCGGCTGGTCGGCGAAAAAGGCTTCGTCGACCGCCGCGTTGTTGAACCCCGACATCGCGCCGCTGTCGAGGCCGAGCGCGCGCGCCGCGAGGATGAAATAAGCGCCCTGAAGGCTGGAATTGCGAAACGCCGTCGTTTTCGCCAGCTCGTCATTGCCGACGAACCAGCTGCGCGCGTCGGTATGCGGAAAGAGCTCGGGCAGATTTTCGTAAAACTCCAGGTCCATGCCGATGATCGCAGTGACCGGCGCGGTCAGGATTTTTTCGGCGTTGGCGGGCATCGCCAGCGCGGCGAGCTTTTGCTTCGCGGCGTCCGACGTACACCAGATGATCCGCGCGGGCAGGCAGTTGGCGCTGGTCGGGCCGAATTTCATCAGATCCCAGATCGCGTGCAGTTGCGTCTCTGAAACGGGCTGGTCGAGATAGCCGTTATAGGTGCGCGCAGTGCGAAACAGCTGGTCGAGAGCGCTGTCGGATAGCGGCTCGCTCATGGGCTTACTCCTCGGTGAAAGTCGGTCAGACGGCGTGAACCGCCGTTACCTCGGGAACATAATGTTTCAAGAGCGACTCGATGCCGTTCTTCAGCGTCGCCGAAGACGACGGGCAACCGGCGCAGGCGCCCTGCATCTTGAGATACACATTGCCCTTGTCGAAACCGCGATAGACGATGTCACCGCCGTCGTTGGCGACCGCAGGCCGCACGCGCGTTTCGATCAGTTCCTTGATCTGCTCGATGATATCGGCGTCGGCAGGGTCGTCGGCGAAACCTGCTTCCTCCTCGGGCGGTACCGCAAAGCCCGCGCTCGCGGCGTTGAACAGCGGCACGTCCGCAAGGAAATGGTCCATCAAGATGCCCAGCACGTCGGGCTTGAGGTCGCCCCAGCCAACGCCCGGCGCCGCGGTGACCGACACGAAATCGCGGCCAAAAAAGACGCCCGTAACGTCGCCGAGCGAGAATAGCGCGCTCGCAAGCGGCGATGCTTCGGCCTCTTCGGGACTGGCAAAGTCACGGGTTCCGGCGTCCATCACCGCCTGACCAGGCAGGAATTTGAGCGTCGCGGGATTGGGCGTTGATTCGGTTTCGATCAGCATGGGGTGCATGTGGGACGCCATCGCCCTTTGTGCAAGCCGATTGGGACGCTAGACGCCGTGGATGCGCCGCTTCACCCACTTTGCCGCCCTCGACTGGTCGGGCGCGCGCGGACCGCGGCAGCGCGGGATCGCCTTGGCCGTGGCGAGCGGCACCGGTGCGCCCGCGCTGGTGCGCCCCGGCCATATCTGGTCGCGCGCCGAAATCCTGACTTGGTTACAGGATGTTGTGGCGTCGGGCGCCCACATGCTGATCGGTTTCGATTTTTCGGCCGCTTTCGCCTTCGCCGATTTGGGCGCCTATTTCCCTGAATGGACCGATAGCCCGGCTGACCTTCCCCAGCTCTGGGCGCTGGTCGAACGACTGACGACAGCCGACCCGCATTATGAGATCGGCGAATTTCTGGCGCACCCACAGGCGCGGCGGCATTTTCGTCACGCGCAGGGCGATGTCGGCGATCTGTTCGCGCCGGGCGCGGGGCGACTGCGAATTGTCGAGCAACATCAGCGCGCGACCAAGCAGGCGGCGAGCGTTAGCAATTTCAACCTGGTCGGCGCCGCGCAAGTCGGCAAGGCGAGCCTGTCGGGGATGCGCTTGCTCCACCGACTTCATCCCCGAATGCCGCTATGGCCGCTCGATCCCGTCCCCGCCCATGGCCCATTGCTCGTCGAAATCTACACCGGCGTCGCGGCGCGAGCCGCAGGCGTACCAATCGGGCGCAGCAAGATCCGCGACGGCACAGCACTCGATACCGCACTTACGGCATTGGGCTCTCCGTCCGCAGGGTTCCCCGGGCCGATCAGCGACCACGCCAGCGACGCGCTGCTGACCGCCGCGTGGCTCCGCGCGGTCGCGGACGACCCGGCCCCATGGTCGCCACCACAACTTACCGACACCCTCGCGCGCACCGAAGGCTGGACCTTTGGCATAATTTGAAGCAAGGGGCGTTCCGCGCCGGCTTAGCTCAGTTGGTAGAGCAACCGCCTTGTAAGCGGTAGGTCGTCAGTTCGAGTCTGACAGTCGGCACCACCCCATGAATCTCGTCAACGAAGGCGCGGCATTCGTATCGCGCCGCTCCGGCGCGATGGCGCCCGGTTCGTCGCAAATTGAACATTTATAAAGTTAATCTATTGGCTTCGCGGTCAAATTGGGGAACAGGCTCTTGCGGTAGGGCAACGGGCTGGAATGAAAACGAACGCGATGGGGCAGCGGGCGGAACCGGACTGGGACGAAATCTTCATGCAGGCGGCGCTGCAGCCTGACATGTGGCTCGGTGCGCTCGATGCGCTCGCCAGTCACACCGGCTCGGGACATGGCCAGTTGATCGGCGTCGGCGGCGCGCGCGAGATTCCGTTCAACATCGTCACCAATTTCAGCACCGACTTGGTCGATCATTTCGCGGCCAGCGGCTGGGGGTCCGAAACGCATAACTTCCGCGTCGCAGCATCGAACCGACACGTCGAGCGTGGTTTTTACGATCCCGTCCTGCACGAAGATCATTATGACCGCGTCATCCCGCAACTGGCGTCGACCGACTATGTCGACTGGTGCGAGGAGATCGGCATTCCCTTTGGCTGCCAGACCAATCTGGTGATCGACAATTTTGGCATCGTCGGCCTCGCGACGCTCCGCGACCGTAAGGAGGGTCGCACCAACGCGGCGCAGCGCAGGGTTTTTGCCGATGGCGCAAAAGCCGCGCGCCGCGCGGTGCGGTTGCAGGAAAAACTGGAAGGCGAGCAGGCAAAGCTGCTCGCGGGCGCGTTCGACGCTGTGCAGGTCAGCGCCTTCATCATCGACGCCCGCGGCCAGTTGCTCGCGCACAGCGCCGGAGCCAACGCGATGCTGGACGCCGGTGACGTTCGCCTGTCGGGCCGGTCGATTGATGCAGCGGGCGTGCCTTTCACGCTGCGTCAGACGGTTCAGGCGCTGATCGCCGACGGCGGCCTCGATCATGTGCGGACGCGGATCGCCACCGCGCCGAACCGCCCGCCGCTGATGATCGAAGGGTTTCGCCTGCCCGAACGCGAATGGTCGCTCGGCAAATTGCCGCATGCGATCCTGATCGCCAACGGCCCGAAGCGTGATCGCGCCGGAGTGGCGCACTATCTCGCCGCGATCTATCGCCTCAGTCCGGCCGAGGCCGACATCGCGGTACGACTGTTTGAAAGCAAATCGCGTCCGCAAATTGCAGCGGAACGCGGCGTCACCGGCGAAACGCTACGCGGCCAGATCAAGCAAATCTATCTGAAGTGCGGGGTCGACAGCGAAGCCGGATTGATGCGGTTGCTGGCGCCGATCTTAAGTTGATCACCCCCCAGCAGGGGGATGATCCTTTTTGCTCCCCGAAATAGGGGTCTGATTGCAAGGACTAAGGGGGGCCATCTCTTCGACTGCATCGCGCTGGACTGGCTTTCAGCCACCCAGATGCGTCGAAGGGACCGGGCTCAAGACATTCCTGTCGTTCGACGCGACCCCGAACGGCAGGGCGAGGGTCCTCGCCAGTAAATTGCTGTGTGCGACCTGGAAGGGCTCCGTCGAATTCGGCGGAGCCCTTTTCGGTTAGCGTCGTCAGGCAACCGCGGGCAGCTTGTCGAGCAGCTTGTCGAGGGTGATCGGATAGTCGCGCGTGCGGACACCGGTCGCGTTATAGACCGCGTTGGCGACCGCCGCCGCGACCCCGCAAATGCCGAGTTCGCCGACTCCCTTGGCTTTCATCGGCGACGTCGTCGGATCGGTCTCGTCGAGGAAGATGACCTCTTGATGTGGGATGTCGGCATGGACCGGGACTTCATAACCGGCAAGGTCGTGGTTGACGAAGAAGCCGAAGCGCTTGTCAACCGCCAGTTCCTCCATCAGCGCGGACCCCGCCCCCATCGTCATCGCGCCGATCACCTGGCTGCGCGCCGCCTTCGGATTTAGGATGCGGCCAGCCGCACACACCGCGAGCATCCGCCGGATGCGGATTTCGCCGGTCGCGGCATTGACCCCGACCTCGACAAAATGCGCGCCAAAGGTCGATTGCTGATATTTTTCGGCAAGATCGCCATATTGCATCACGTCTTCAGCGACGAGTTCCCCGTTTTTGGCGGCATCGCCGAGCGCCACGCTGCGCCGCCCTGCCTTGACCTTGCCATCGGCAAACACCGCGTCGATCGCATTCATGCCCAGCTTTTGCGCGACCGCTTCGCGTAGCTTGACGCAGGCAGCATAGACCCCGGCGGTCGAGCTGTTGGCGCCCCATTGGCCGCCCGATCCCGCCGATACCGGGAACGCCGAGTCGCCGAGCTTCACGACAACCTTGTCGAGTGGCAGACCCATCATTTCGGCGGCGGTTTGCGCGATGATCGTGTAGCTGCCGGTGCCGATGTCGGTCATGTCGGTTTCGACCGTGACCACCCCGGACTTGTCGAGCCGGACGCGTGCCGCCGACGGGCCGTTGAGGTTGTTGCGGAACGCCGCGGCGACCCCCATGCCGACCAGCCATTGCCCGTCGCGCGTCGCGGCGGGTTTCGCGCTGCGCTTGCTCCATCCGAATTTGTCGGCGCCAATCGTCAGGCATTCGTTGAGCTGGCGCTGCGAAAAGGGGCGGCTCGGCTTTTCGGGATCGACCTGGGTGTCGTTGATGACGCGAAACCGGATCGGGTCGATCCCCAGCTTCTCGGCCATCTCGTCCATCGCGACCTCAAGCGCCATCAAACCCGGCGCTTCACCGGGCGCGCGCATCGCATTGCCCTCGGGTAAATCGAGCACCGCCAGCCGCATCGCGGTCATCCGGTTCGCGCCCGCGTACAGCAGCCGCGTTTGTCCCACCGCGGTCTCGGGGCCGCCGCCGGGCAGGTCGCCCGACCAGCTTTCGTGGCCGATCGCGGTAATCTTGCCGTCGGCGGTCGCGCCGATGCGGATTCGCTGGATCGTCGCCGGACGATGGGTCGTATTGTTGATCATCAGCGGCCGCTGCAGCGCGACCTTGACCGGCCGCTTGGCGGCTTTGGCGCCAAGCGCCGCGAGCAGCGCGTCGGCGCGGTTGAACAATTTGCCGCCGAAACCGCCGCCGATATAAGGCGAGTCAAACCGGATATTCTCCTTGGGAATGCCCAGCGTCTTGGCCATGTCACCAACCGACCAGGCGATCATCTGGTTCGACGTCCACAGCGTCAGCTTGTTGCCTTCCCACGCCGCGATCGACGCATGCGGCTCCATCATCGCGTGGCTATGATCGGGGGTGGTGTAGCGCGCATCGAGTTGCACCGGCGCGGCGGCAAACGCACCCGCGAAGTCGCCGACCCCGCTGTCAGGCTCGGTCCCGAACACGGCGGGAGGTTTGACCGCGCCATCTAGCGCAGCAGCCAATTCAAAGGCGCCCTTGCCGCGTGCATATTCGACGCGGACCAACGCCGCAGCGGCGCGCGCCTGTTCGAACGTCTCGGCAACCACCAGCGCGATCGCCTGATGATAATGATCGATCGCCGGACCACCGAGCAGCTTGGCGGTGTTGAAATCGCCCTTGGCGAGCTTGCCGGCATTGTCAGCGGTGACGATCGCCAGCACGCCCGGCGCGGCCTTCGCGGCTTTGAGGTTCATCGACGAAATGCGCCCCTTGGCGATCGCCGATCCGACGACATAGCCATAGGCCTGATTCGCCGCGACATCGTGGCGTTCATAGGCATAGGGCGCCAGGCCCGTGGTCTTGAGCGGACCGTCGATGCGGTTGGTAGGTTTGCCGATGACCTTCAGCTGGTCGATCGGGTTGGTCGTCGCGGGGGTATCGAACTTCATGGCTCAGCCCCTTGCTTGTGCCAGCACCTCGGCGAGCGTGCGCTCGACCAAGGGCAGTTTATAGGCGTTTTCGTGGCTCGGCTTGGCGCCCGCGAGCAGCTTCGCGGTGACCGCCTTGGCGCCGCGCGGCAACTCGGCGTCCGCCGCCTCAACCCGCCAGGGTTTGTAACCAACCCCGCCCAGCGCGACGCCGCCCGACCCGTCCTTCTGGACGATCGCCGCGACCGAAATCAGCGCGAAAGCATAGGACGCACGGTCGCGAACCTTTTGGTAGATATGCGTGCCGCCCACGGGCTTCGGCAGCGTCACCGCGGTGATTAGTTCGCCCGGCGCCAGCACTGTGTCGAGATGGGGCGTGGTGCCGGGGGCGCGGTAGAAATCGGCCAGCGCAACCGTCCGTTCCTTGCCCGTCGCATCGACGGTTTCGACCCGCGCGTCGAGCGCACGCATGGCAACCGCCATGTCGCTGGGGTGGGTGGCGATGCAGGCGTCGCTGGCGCCGACGATGGCATGCAGACGGCTGAACCCGCCGATCGCCGCGCAGCCGCTGCCCGGCTTGCGTTTATTGCACGGCATGTTGGTGTCATAAAAATAGGGGCAGCGCGTGCGCTGGAGCAGATTGCCCGCGGTCGTCGCCTTGTTGCGGAGCTGGCCCGACGCGCCTGCAACCAGCGCGCGCGACAGCAGGCCATAGTCGCGCCGCACGCGGGGGTCCGACGCCAGATCGGTGTTGCGGACCATTGCGCCGATGCGCAGTCCGCCATCGGTCGTGGCCTCGATCTTGTCGAGTGCAAGCCGGCTAACGTCGATCAGATGCGCCGGGGTTTCGATCTCCAGCTTCATCAGGTCGAGCAAATTGGTGCCGCCGGCAATAAACCGCGCGCCTTTCACCTTTGCGAACGCCGCGGTCGCGGCGGCGGGTGTCTCGACCCGCTCATAGGTGAAGCTTTTCATGCCTTCACTCCCGCCACATCGGTCATCGCGTCGATGATGTTGGAATAGGCGCCGCAGCGGCAGATATTGCCGCTCATCCGCTCGCGCATTTCGGATGCGGTGAGTTTCGGCGCTTTGGTCAGGTCGGCGGTCACATGGCTGGGAATACCCGCTTTGATCTCGTCGAGCACCGCAACCGCCGAACAAATCTGGCCCGGCGTGCAATAACCGCATTGATAGCCGTCATGCTCAACGAACGCGTCCTGCATCGGGTGCATCTTGTCCGGCGTACCCAGCCCTTCGATGGTCGTGATGCTCTCACCATCATGCATCACCGCCAGCGTCAGGCAGCTGTTGATCCGCCGCCCGTCGACGATGACGGTGCAGGCGCCGCACTGGCCATGATCGCAGCCCTTTTTGGTCCCGGTCAGCTGGAGATGCTCGCGCAGTGCGTCGAGCAACGTGGTGCGCGTATCAAGCTCGAGTTCCCGCCGCGTGCCGTTGACATCGAACGCGACCATGGCCGTCGGCGGCGCGGGAGCGGCAGCCTTACCCGGCGCCGCAACTGCGCCCGACGGCACGACGGTCACCGCGGCGACCGAGGCGCCCCCGGCGAGCACGCCGCGGCGCGAAAAATCCAGATCCCCAGGCGTTTGCATCGCATGTCCTCGATTCTGTTTCTGATTGCCGTCGGGCAGACACCCCACGGGAAGGTTGCCACCCCCATCTAAACAATGTCAAGATGGCAAAGACGTCGCGTCCTTAACATCATGGCGATTTGCGCGGGACGGTCAGGCAGTCGATGCCGCGCAGGCATTATGGTTTGCCGCGTCGGCGCAGAAGCTTTCGGATTCGGCAATCAGATTAACATACCGATCGGTCAGCTACCAGTCGAACTCGCCGGAACCGCGGCAAGTTCCCCGCGCGCCTGACGAAAGACTTCGATGCTGCCCCAGATCGCCAGCGTCGCCATGATTGCGGCGACGGCAAGGTCGGGCCAGCTTTGCCGGGTGCCGAACACCCCGAGCGCGGCGCCCATCACCGCGACATTGCCGATCGCGTCGTTGCGCGAGCAGATCCAGACCGAGCGCATGTTCGCGTCGCCGGTGCGATAGCGATAGAGCATCAGCGCGACCGCGACATTAGCCGCGAGCGCCAGCGCGCCGATCAGCCCCATGGTTTCGGCATGCGGGGCCGACCCATCAATGAAACCCCACACCGCCGAACCGAGCACCCATAGGCCGAAGGCAAGCATCGTCACCGCCTTGACCATGGCGGCGCGGGTGCGCCACGCGAGCGCCATCCCCGCAACGCCCAGGCTGATCGCATAATTGGCCGCATCGCCGAGGAAATCGAGCGCGTCGGCCTGCAGCGCGCGCGAGTCCGCCGCGACCCCGGCGACGATCTCGACCGCGAACATCGCGGCGTTAATCAGCAGCGCCGCCCACAGGATGCGCCGCCAGCGCGGGTCGTTCAGCGCGGTCTTGCCGCTGGCACCGGCACAGCAATGATCGGACAAGGCGAGGCTCCTTCCTGCGTCGAACCGATTTACACAGAAAAGCCTGCTTGGTTCGGCGAGTCGAGACCCTATATGCACCCTGTAGCAACTACAGGGTCAAGTGATGAAAATCGGCGAGCTGTCGCGGGCGACCGGGACCAATATCGAAACCATCCGCTATTATGAGCGCATCGGCCTGTTGCCCGCGCCTGACCGGACCACGGCGAATTACCGCAGCTACGGCGATCCGCACCGTGCGCGGCTGACCTTTGTGCGCCATTCGCGCGACCTGGGGTTCACGATCGAGGAAGTCCGCTCGCTGCTCGACCTCTCGGACGATCCGACGCGCGATTGCGGCGAGGCCGACCGCATCGCGAGCCGCCATCTGGCGCAGGTCGAGGAGAAGATCGCGCAGCTCACGCTGCTTCGCGACGAACTCACGCGCATCGTCGGGCGTTGTCGCGGCGGGGTCGCCGCCGATTGCCGGGTGATCGAGGCGCTGGGCGATCATGGCCATTGCGAGAGTGCGCATTAATCAGCGATTTTAAGGAAAGGTGGGACGATTCTGTTGCCCGGCTCGTCCCCAGCCGCTGGTATCCGATTCTGTTGCCCGGTTCGGTCCGAACCGCGTTCTATTTGTCTAACCTTAGGCCGTGAGGCTTATCGGTTAGGCAGCCAGAGCGAGTGCTTCGTTATCGTTAGCACCTATTGGTTTTGAGCCTTGAACGGGTTACTCAGCCCGGGCAAAAACATCGTCTTTGAACACACGTCGATCCTGGTTCGGCCCCCTCAGAAGCCCGCTTTTCCTTGGAGGAAGGCGGGTTTGTGGTGGAGCCGCCGGGTACTGCCCCCGGGTCCGCTGTGTCTATTCCACGACATCATTTATCACCATAGTCGGCCGAAACCGACCTGAGCTATATAGGGCGCCCAAAAGGCTTTGGGAAGGGCAGCGACCCCAGCCCAAACAATCGTCATCCCGGCGGAGGCCGGGATCTCTCCACCGATGTGTTACGCACCGGTGAGATCCCGGCCTCCGCCGGGATGACGAAAGGGGCTATTTCTTGCGCAACTCGTCGCGAATTTCGGTGAGGAGATCGACCTCGGTCGGACCGGCCGGCGCTTCCGCGGGTTTGATGAACTTGCTCGCCTGCCGCACCAGCAGGAAGACCACGAAGGCCAGCAGCACGAAATTGATCACCGCGGTGACAAAACTGCCGAGCGCCATCACATTGGCCCCTGTCGCCTTGGCGGCGGCCAAAGTCATCCCTTCGGTCACCTTGTCGCCGCCCGACAGGATCAGATATTTGTTGGTGAAATCGACCCCGCCGCCGGTGATGAAGCCGATGAAGGGCATCAGCACGTCGTCGGTCAGCGATTTGACGATCGTCCCGAAGGCTGCGCCGATGATGACGCCGACCGCCAGCCCCATCACATTGCCCTGATTGAGGAACGCCTTGAAATCCTTGATCATGATATAACCCCTTCGGTCGCTTCGCCTGTCGTTTCAACCTGCATGACACGATTATCGGCGTCAATGATTGCGGGTGGGCGAGCGTCTTACTATATTAAGGCAGTTGGCGCGGCGCCGTGCCGCGCGGAGGGAGTGTCTGACCCATGACTTTGCGTTCTGCCCGTTGGCTGATTATCCCCGTCGCCGCCGTGTCGCTGTCCGCGTGCGGCATCAACAGCGTTCCCACGAAGGAAGAAGCCGCCAAGGCGAAGTGGGCGAATGTCGAGGCGGCGTATCAGCGCCGCGCCGACCTGATCCCCAATCTCGTCGAAACCGCCAAAGGCGCCTCGCAGATCGAGCAATCGACGCTGCAGGGCGTGATTCAGGCGCGCGCGTCGGCGACGCAGGTCAAGCTGAGCACCGACGATCTGGAAGATCCGGCCAAGGTGCAGGCGTTCCAGCAGGCGCAGGGCAATGTGTCGAGCGCGCTCGGCCGCCTGCTCGTCACCGTCGAATCCTATCCCGACCTCAAAAGCCAGGCGCGCTTTGCCGACCTGATGACGCAGCTGGAGGGCACCGAAAACCGCATCAACGTGTCGGTGCAGGATTATAATGGCGCGGTGCAGGATTATAACACGACGATCCGCACCTTCCCCGACATCATCGGCGCCAAGATCGTCCATGGCGCCAAACCGATGACGCCGTACAAGGCGATCACGCCGAACGCCAATCAGGCGCCGAAGGTCGATTTCGGGACGTAAGGGTGACGCTCACCTCCTTGCTACGACCCCTGGCAACAGCGGCCCTTTCGGGGCTGCTGTTGCTGGCGCTGCCCGCGACCGCGCAAACCTTCCCCAAGCTTGCGGGCAATCCCGTCGTCGATCAGGCGGACATCATTCCGGCGGGCGAGGAAGCGGCGCTCAATACGCAGCTGCTCGAACTGGAGAAAAAGACCGGCCATCAGCTGGTGGTTGCGACGGTTAGCGATCTCGAGGGCCGCGATGTCGCCGACTATGGCTATCGGCTGGGCCGCGAATGGGCGATCGGCGATGCCGAGAAGGACGACGGCGTCGTCTTTCTGATCGCGCCGAACGAGCGGCGGATGCATATCGCGGTCGGGCTGGGGCTGGAGCCGGTGCTGACCGACGCAATGTCGGGACGGATCATCCGCGACACCATCACGCCGCGGTTCAAGGCGAATGATTATCCCGGCGGCATTCAGGCCGGGGTGAATGCGATCGCCGAGCAGATCCAGCTGTCGCCCGAAGAAGCGGCGGCGCGCGCGCAGGCGGCGGCGGCGCAGGAACGCGACCGCGCCGACGACGGCAATTTTGGCGGGCTGTTCTTTGTCGGCTTCATTATCTTCATTTTCTTCATCCTGCCGATGCTGGCGCGGATCGGGCGGCGCGGCAAAAAGCGCCGCAAGGGCCGGCCTTGGGATGCGCCGATCATCATCTGGGGCGGCGACGACTGGGGCGGTGGCAGCGGCGGATCGTCGTGGGGCGGCGGCGGCTGGGGCGGCGGCGGTGGCGGCGGCTTTGGTGGCTTTTCGGGTGGCGGCGGTTCCTTCGGGGGCGGCGGCGCCTCCGGCGGCTGGTAGGAGACACAGATCGTGCCAAAGAAAATCAGCCATGTCAGCGCCGCCGACCATGACGTCGTCACCGTCGCGGTCGCCGCGGCCGAGGCGCATACGAGCGGCGAGATCGTCACCGTCGTGGCGGCGCAATCGAATGATTATGACGATGTCGCACTGGTGTGGGCCAGCGTTATTGCGTTCATCGCGATGTCGGCGATCGCGCTGTTCCCCGAATTTTATCGCGGGCTTTACGACCGGCTGACCGGCGGCTGGGGCTATGAGCTGACCGCCAATCAATGGCTTGGAACGGTGATTGCCATTGGCGTCATCAAATGGATCGCCATGTGGTTGATCCTGCTGTGGCGGCCGCTGCGACTGGCGCTGACCCCGCGCGCGATCAAGGCGCAGCGAGTGCGGGCGCGCGCGGTCGACCTGTTCAAGGTCGGGACCGAGGCGAAGACTTTGGGCCGCACCGGGGTGCTGCTGTACCTCAGCCTGAAAGAACATCGCGCCGACATCGTCGCGGACGAGGCGATTGCGGCGACGGTGTCGCCCGACGTGTGGGGCGACGCGATGGCGGCGCTGATCGAACGGGTGCGCGCGGGCGAGCCGGGCGCGGGCATGGCGGCGGCGGTGACGCAGATGGGCGTCGTCCTGGCGCAGCATTTCCCGCGCGGCAGCGAAAATCCGAACGAACTGCCCGACCGCTTGATCGAGATTTAGGGGCGGATGCGATGACCCGCCCCGCGTCCGATACGCCCATCGAAACGCGGTGGGTGGGCCGTTTCATCACGGTCAGGCAGCAGGGGACGTGGGAATATGTCTCGCGCTCGCGCGGTATCCGTGCGGCGGTTATTTTGGCGATCGACGATGCCGCGGATGGGCGGCATGTCATTCTGGTCGAGCAATATCGCGTTCCGATGGGCAAGAATTGCCTGGAGCTGCCCGCGGGGCTGGTCGGGGACGACGGAAGCGCGGAAGATTACGAAAGTGCCGCGCAGCGTGAGCTGGAGGAAGAGACCGGGTATCAGGCTACCCGTTGGCGGACGGTCGGCGAATTCTACAGCTCGCCGGGGATGGTCAGCGAGAGTTTTACGCTGCTGGTGGCGACGGAGCTGACCAAGGTCGGCGACGGCGGCGGGGTCGATAGCGAGGATATTATCGTTCACCGGGTGCCGCTGGCCGAGATTGCCGATTTTGTGGCCGCGAAGCGCGCCGAGGGGTGCGGGATTGATGTGCGGGTGGCGATGTTGCTGGCGGGCGGGTTGCTCGCGACGGCGGTCTAACGCGCCCCGAACCGCCACCGCAGCAATGGCCGCGCCAGCAGCAATCCCGCCAGAAACCCGCCGACATGCGCCCATATCGCGATGGCGCCGAACCCGCCGCCGCCGGCAAAGCCGATCAGCAACTGCACACCAATCCACGCCGCCGCGAGCCACAGGGCGCGCACCCAATGCGAAGGGATCGGACCGATCGCGGGCGCCTGCGAGCGGCTGAAAATGAGCGCGAATACCGCGATCACGGCGGAGATCGCGCCGCTGGCGCCGATCATCGGCACCGCCGACGCCGGATCGGCCAGAAACTGCGCGAAGGCGCCGGCATAAGCGCCCGCGAGCAGCAGCACCGCCATCGCTTTCGCGCCAAGCGGCGCCTCAAGCTGGCGTCCGATGAACAGCAGCACGACGATGTTGAACACGATGTGCAACACCCCACCGTGCAGGAAGGCCGAGGTCAGCGGGGTGAGGAAGAAGGGCACCATCGTCCCCGGCGGGACGATCAGTTCGGACCCGAACCGCGCCGGAATGAACCCGGCGCGAATGATCGCGTCGACTTGGAACCCGGTGATCCACAGCAGGACAAAGACGATGACGCACGCCAGCGCATAGCCCGTGACCAGCGGCGCATCCTGCGACTTCATCGGCTATCCCGTCCCATGGCGACCCATCAGATGAATTCGATTTTCTTCACCAGATAATATTTGTCGCCCGCGGGCACGGTGACCTCGACCTCGTCGTCGACGCGGCGGCCGATCAGCGCGCGGCCGAGCGGCGAGTTATAGCTGATCTTGCCATCTTTGGCGTCGGCTTCGGCCTGGCCGACGATCTGGTATTTGACGGGTTTTTCGTCCTCGTCGGCGAGCGTCACGGTCGCACCGAACACGATGCGGTCGCCCGACAGCATGGTCGGGTCGATCACCTGCGCGCGCGAAAGCTTGTCCTCGAGGTCGCCGATCGTCGCTTCGACCTGGCCCTGACGTTCTTTCGCCGCATGATATTCGGCATTTTCCGAAAGGTCGCCATGGGCGCGCGCTTCCTCGATCGCATCGACGATCAGCGGTCGCTCGGCTTTGAGCGCGGTGAGCTGCGTGCTCAGCTTCTCATAGCCTTCTGCCAGCATCGGCACCTTTTCAACGCTTGCCATTATCCTGTTGTCCTTCGTCAATAACCCGCCGCCAGCGAAACTTCGCCGGGCGGCTGCGCCGCTGTTCCGTCAATGTCGGGGGGTGGAGCGGTCCTT